>FWPV01000972.1_pt1 | contig 84267 bp, 63 predicted proteins | sample 2228371 | NCBI WGS metagenome assembly FWPV01 (sample SAMEA103939776, study PRJEB20133) | metagenome
CGCCCAGGGCAAGGAACAGCTGCGTCCATAACAGCAACTGGCTAAAAAACAACCCAGGCGGCCAAAGCCGTGGCCGAGAGCTAAACCCGGAGCAATTATATCGGCGGCCTTCCAGGTGGGAATGCGGTGTCGCCGGAAATACCAGAGGGCAAATACTAAACCGAAGACCAACCCTCCCTGAAAAACACCGCCGGAGCGGGCTAAACTTAAAAGGTCAGCCGGAGAATGGATGTATTCGGAAAAATGACCGGCTAAAAGGACCAACTTAGCGCCGATAAGAGCAATGAGCAAAGTATATAAAGCTCCGTCAGCTAAACGACCGGTGGGCAAGCCTTGTTTTTTAGCCTGGACCAGGATAAACCAAAGACCAAGGGCTACGCCCAGGGCCATCATGGCGCCGTAAGTATGAATGGTAAACGGTCCTAATTTGACGAGGATGGGGTACAAATTTCTCTCCTTGAAGGCAGCAAGAGATAAATAATTAACAATATGCCGCCAATACTTATACAAGCATCAGCCAGGTTAAAAAAAGGCCAGTGATGTCGGCCAAGATACAGGTCGATAAAATCCACGACATAGCCTCGAACCACCCGGTCTAAGAGATTGCCCATAGCTCCGGCCAGAATAAGGGCAAAAGAAAGCTTTAATCCTTTCTCTGCGGCCGGTGTTTTTAAATAATAATAAATGACAATAGCCAGGGCGATAAAGGAAACGACGGTCAGGAGAAGACGGCCAAAGGGAGATGTCAGGTTAGCTAAAGCGCCAAAAATAATTCCCCGGTTATGAATCCGGGTAAGGTTAGCCAAACCGGGAATAACTTCAATTTTCTGGTAAAGAAAAATGTGCCGGACAACGAGGGCTTTCGTTAACTGGTCCAGGAAAACCAAGAAGAGCACGATTCCGTGGCTGAGCCAAGCGCGTTGCTTCATGGATTACTCCGCACGACTGATTCGCATCGGGCACAGAGCTCGGGAAAAGCTTCACTCGAACCCACATAAGGCGAATAATTCCAGCAACGTTGACACTTCTTTCCGGGTGCCAGGTCAATTTTGACGGCTGCTTCCAGCCCGGCTCCTTCCTCCAGGTTGACCGAAGAAACAATGAAAATTGCCGGCAGGTCATTTTCATACCGTCGTAAGGTCGTCAGGAGGTCGTCAGAAGCCTTGAGGGTAACCTGAGCCTCAAGCGAGTTGCCGATAAGCTTGGAGGCGCGGGCTTCTTCCAGAGCTTTAAGCACTTTATCCCTCACTTCCAAAAGAACCTGGTAGTCCTTTTCTTCCTCCGCGGAAAGCCATTGGTCAACAAAACAAGGAAAATCAGCCAGATGCACTGATTCTTCTTTGCCGGGAAAAGAAGGCATGTTCTCCCAGGCTTCTTCGGTAGTAAAAGGAAGAATAGGCGCCAGAAGAAGCAGCGTATCCCTCAAGATATAAAAAAGAGCTGTCTGGGCTGATTTACGCTCTTTAGCTCCTGCCGCCGAGCAATAAAGCCTATCTTTTAAAACATCAAGGTAGAAGGCACTCAACTCGTTCGTGAAAAACTGGGAAATCGTATGAAAGACTAAATGGTATTCATAATCTTCATAAGCCTTTAAAATCTTTTTCCCCGCTTCAGCCAGACGCGCAAGCGCCCAGCGGTCGAGCGAGGGCAGCTCATCTTTAGGCACCAGATCTCTCGCGGGCAAAAAATCATACAGGTTGCCCAAAAGGAAACGCCAGGTATTGCGCATCTTCCGATAAGCTTCTACCAGACGCTGACAAATCTCCTGGCCAAAGCGAGCGTCCTCTTTATAATTAAGCATAGCCACCCAGAGCCGGAGGATCTCCGCGCCGTTGACGGCAATGATTTCGCCTGGCTCAATAATATTGCCTAAGGACTTGGACATACCCCTTCCAAGTTCGTCCAGGACAAAACCGTGGGTGATACAGGTTCGGTAAGGCGTGCCCTGACGAGCGCCAACCCCGACAACCAGCGAGCTGTTGAACCAACCGCGATACTGGTCGTGTCCCTCGATGTAAACATCAGCCGGCCAAGGCAGGTCAGGCCGCTTGCCCAAAATACTATGGCTGGCGCCCGACTCAAACCAGACATCAAGAATATTATTTTCCTTCTGCCAGCGACTCGCGCCACAGCCAGGACAACGAAAATCGGCGGGGAGAAGTTCAGCGGCTGGCCGCAAATACCAGGCGTTGGAGCCTTCCCGAGCAAAAATTTCCGCTACATGGCGCGCAATCTCAGCCGAGATGGTTATCTGACCGCATTCCTCGCAAATAAAGGCGGGTATGGGCACTCCCCACAGCCGCTGACGGGAGATACACCAGTCTGGCCTCGCTGCCACCATGTTGACCATTCTTTCCTCACCCCAAGGTGGAATCCATCGGATGCGTTTAATTTCCTCTATAGCTCGCTGCCGCAACCCATTTTCCTCCAGCGAAATAAACCATTGGGAAGTGGCGCGGAAGATAACGGGATTTTTACATCTCCAGCAGTGAGGATAAGAATGAGTTACTTGGCCTTCTTTAAGCAGCGTCCCGTCTTGACGCATATCCTCCACGATGCGAGGATTAGCTTCAAACACGTTCAGGCCGCCGTATCTTTCGACTTGAGGGATGAACCTGCCTTCACCATCCACCGGCGTATAGACTTCCAGGTTATAAGCCACGCCCGTGAGATAATCTTCATAACCATGGCCCGGGGCGGTATGGACGCAACCTGTTCCGTCTTCAAGCGTGACATAATCAGCCAGAACCAGGAGTGACTCTCGGTTGATCCACGGATGACGGGCTTTCAAGCCTTCCAGTTCTTTTCCTGGAAACCTGGCCAGGATGCGAGGTTGAGCCAAGCCTAATTCTTCAGCCACCACCGGTAGCAACCGACCAGCTACGATGTAAGCTTCGCCGTCGCTCGCAAAAGCGACATATTCATGCTCCGGATGAAAAGCGATAGCCAGGTTGGCAGGCAAGGTCCAAGGCGTGGTCGTCCAGATGATAATGGACACCTTCTGGCCGCGAAGGGCGGGAAATTTTTCTCCTAAGTCGCTAAGCAACGGAAATTTGACGTAAATAGAAGGCGAAACCTTTTCCTTGTATTCAATTTCAGCTTCGGCCAAAGCTGTCTGGCAATGAGGACACCAATGAACTGGCCGTAAGCCTTTATAAACATTTCCGGTGGCCAGAAAACACGCTATATAACGAATGACGTCAGCCTCATACTCGGGGTCCATCGTGAGGTAAGGCTTATCCCACTCGCCAAAAACGCCCAAACGCTTGAATTCCTCTCGCTGGATATCAATGAACTTAAGAGCGTAGCGCCGGCATTCTTCTCTGATTTCGATAATGGACATTTCTTTTTTGCGTTGACCCAGAAGCTGGTCAACTTTGATTTCTATCGGCAACCCATGGCAATCCCATCCAGGAACATAAGGCGCCAGATATCCCTGCATCGTCTTGGATTTGACGATGAAATCCTTCAGAATCTTGTTCAGGGCTGTACCCAGGTGGATGTGTCCGTTCGCATAAGGAGGACCGTCATGGAGGACAAAAACCGGGCTGTTCTTTCTTTTCTCCAGGATTCTTTGATAAAGTTTCTTTTCCTCCCATTTTCTTAGAATTTCTGGCTCCTTCTGCGGTAATTGAGCTTTCATGGCAAAGTTAGTGCGCGGAAGGTTTAAGGTTTCTCTAAAATCTCTGGCCATCGTGCACTCCTCATTCACATGGCGTAGCCAATTTCTAAATTAACATATTATAAAACACTTTTCGTGGCAATGGTAATCCGCCACCGAAAGATGGCTGGAAGCAGGCGAAGTCAAATCAATCTTTGCGAAAATGAGCTCCTAAGCTCACTGGATTAGCCAGCGCTGCCCGAGTAATCATTATGGCTGTTTGAATGCCGTGCTTAAGGTCGACCAATTGCGGATGCATCCTTGCTTCCCGGTAAAATTTTTCGATACGATGCTGCAGGTATTCCAGGTCGGCTCGCGCTCGCTCGAGACGTTTTTTGGTCCTGATAATCCCGGCATAGTTCCACATGGTCGACCTGATCAAAAGCCAATCCTGCTGGACCAAAGCCGGGTCAACTTCTTCTTCTTTTTCGGGGTAATACCAGGGATGAATTTCTGATTCCCGGTAGGGAAAGGCAGCCTGAAAATGGGAAGCAATATGACGACCGGCCCTTGTGCCCCATACTAATCCCTCGAGCAAGGAAGTAGAAGCCAAACGGTTGGCGCCGTGGACACCGGTGCAAGCCACTTCACCGACTGCGTACAGGCCTTTCAAAGAGGACCGGCCCCAGTTATCAACCAAAACGCCACCGCAACAATAATGAGCTGCCGGCACCACGGGAATAGGCTCGCGGGTAATATCAATCCCGAAGCGGAGGCAAGTCTGATATATATTGGGAAACCTCTCTTTGATATTGCATTTGGCGTAAGAAGCAAGGTCAAGAAGCACATAATTGGAGTTAGTATTAATCATCTCTTCGTAAATTGCCCGCGTGACCTCGTCACGAGGAGCTAAGTCCCCTTTATCGCTGTATTTTTCCATAAAGGTTCGGCCATCTTTCGTTTTCAGCCTGGCTCCTTCACCGCGTACAGTCTCTGAAATTAAAAAACCATCTGCGTCGCGATGATAAAGAGAAGTAGGGTGAAACTGGATGTATTCCATGTTACCCAGCCTGGCGCCGGCCCGCGCCGCCATAGCATAGCCAGCTCCGATGGCGCCGCTCGGGTTAGATGTATAAAGAAAAAGGCGGCCGCATCCACCAGAAGCCAAGATGGTGTAAGGAGCAAAAATGCTTTTCACCACGCCCGTCTGATTTTCTAACACATAAGCTCCTATGCATTGGGGCTCGCGATAGGTGGCTAAAGGGTTTTTGGAATGATGGGGCACGGTCAGTAAGTCAACAGCCGTATGGTCAGCCAAAAAACGGATATGAGGAAATTTCTTGAGCGCCGCCAGAAAAGCTTCCTCGATTGTTTTGCCCGTCGTGTCCTTAACGTGCAAGATACGACGGCGGGAGTGACCAGCCTCTTGCGCATAATCCAGCATCTCCGGGCTGCTGCGGGTGAAAGGAATTTTTAGCTCCTTAATCAGGATATCGTCGATGAGCTTTTTCCCTTCCCGCGTGAGAATTTCCACGGCTTCAGGATTATTTATCCCGTCACCTGTTTTCATAATATCTTCTTTAAGAATTTCCGGATGGTCATCCCGGCCAAGAGAAACAATTCCGCCCTGGGCGTAGTAGGTATTAGATTCTTCTAACTGGGGAGAGCGGGTGACCATGATGACATTGAACCCGTGTTTGGCCAGCTCAAGCGCGGCGCTGGCACCAGCAATGCCGCAGCCGATGATCAGAATATCAGCATAATCCTTCGCTGGATGAGCCAATTAATCCTCCTTGAACTCCAGGCTGATATCGATGGACCGATAAGAATGGGTCAATTTTCCTACCGAGATATAATCAACGCCCAGCGCCGCCAGGCGCTTGACCCGCTGCAGGTTAACCCGGCCAGAAACCTCCACCGGAACTCTTCCCTGGACAAAAGAAACTACCTTCCTTATTTCCCGCAGACTCATGTTATCCAACAACAATCGCGTCGCGCCAGCTTCTAAAGCCTCCTTTGCCTGGCCGAGAGTGTTAACCTCCACTTCAATCTCTGTCGAGGGCGGAAGAGAGGCCTTCGCTCTCCTCACTGCTTCTTTAATCGAGCCCACCACCCGCAGGTGATTATCTTTGATGAGCACCATTTCCGAGAGGTTTAGCCGATGGTTCCAGCCCCCACCCATCCTGACGGCATATTTTTCCAGCACGCGCAGCGTGGGTGTAGTCTTGCGCGTATCAAGAATTTTCGTTTTTTGACCAGCCGCGGCTACATAACGTGCTGTCAGCGTGGCAATACCGGAAAGCCGCTGCAAAAAATTAAGAGCTGTTCTCTCTCCCTTAAGAAGAACAGCCGCCGGACCAGAGAGGCGAGCCAGAACCTCTCCTTTTTTAAAGGGTTGCCCATCCTGTTTGCACTTTTCGGCGACGACCGAAGAATCAATAACCTGGAAAACACGGCAAGCAATATCCAACCCGGCCAGGACCCCGTCTTCCTTAGCTAAAAAAACCGCTTTAGACAGCATCGAAAGAGGAATAAGAGCCTCGGTCGTTATATCTTGCGCGGGGATGTCCTCTGCTAAGGCAGCCCGGATGATTTGATCCACGACTTCTTCTTTCATGGATTTTTATTATAGCCTCCCCTGCCGAGGGAAACAATACACCTTGCTTTTTTGAGGACAGGGAAAATATGGGCCGTCTCAGACAATCAGGTTAAGAAAATTAGCTTTCCCGCCTCGCGTCAAAAAGGCTCAAGATGAAGTAAAGGTTAAAAATACATCGGGCTTCCGCTCAATCCGGCAAAACGGCAAAGACCCGCGCCGGGGCTCCTGTCCCATTCTTGATGAGCATAGGAATGACGTATAATCTGGCTCCTTTTTCGGGCAGCAAGTCAAGGTTAGCTATGTTTTCCAGGGCTAATTTCTCTGCCCCACAAAGTAGCTGATGGACCTTAAAATCCTTGGATTTACCATAATCTATAGATGGAGTATCAATGGCAATTCCCTTTATTTGCCTTTCTTTAATTAAAAATTCAGTCACTTCCGCGGAGAATCCAGGAAAGCTCAGTTCAGGTAGGGCTTCTTCCCCTGTCTTATCTGTCCCGAGCACCATTTTTTTATCGGGATAATGGACGGTGCCGATTCCGGTGTACATGATTACCCAGGAATCTGCCGGAAGACGACCATGTTTTTTCTCCCAATCTTGAATATCTTCCACCTGGAGCAAATAATCACGGTTAGCGGAGCACTTTGCGGTCACGTCAATCTTAACTGCCGGGCCAATCCATTCTTCCAGAGGAACCTGGTCAATCGTCCTCCCGCCAGCGGCAAAATGAATCGGCGCATCCGCGTGCGTTCCTCCGTGCTCGGAGGCGGCAAACTCGTTAGAAGCATACCAGTACCCTCCCTCGGTTTTTCCCCAGAATACCTTGGTAAGCTGAAAAGGTTTGGCTGTGGGCCAGTAAATACTGGTTTCATCAAAAGGATAAGTTAGGTCAATAATTTTTTGAGGCCGCGGCGAAGGAGCAGAACAGGCCATGAAAACAAAAACCCACGCCAGGAGAGAGAAAACAGAAAAATAAAAAGTTAGCCTTCCTGGCCCTCGCCAATTAACGAGGGAAAACGATTTTCTCATGATGACCTCCTGATAATTATTCTTATCTAATATTTTTATTTCTCCATGGGCATAAAAAAATTATTTAAGAGGAAAAATTCAGGAAGGGATAACTCACTCAGCCTGGAAGCGGCTTTATTCTTATACCTGGAAAGAAGCAGCCTCGTCGGCCTCTCTCTACGACAAAGAAAACGGATGTTAAAAGCTGCACGGGATTCAAGCCAGCAGACAGCCGACCGAGTCAGGTACTTTAGAAAATTTATTAGTTTACTCCTCTCTGGGTTTACTTCCCTTCTCTTTTTTTTATTATTTTCCCAATAATTTGTCCACCCGGTAAATCAGCCCATTTCCAGGATGGTATTTAGGACACAATCATCAGGCGTATTAGCCGGTCCGGTCGCAGAAAATTAGACCATTTCCAGGACCTCATTTAGTGCTGGACCACCCCTCCCCTTTTTTCTTGAAACGATAAACCAATAAGCCATATCATTTTGATTTTTTTTAAGGCTGGCTCAATTTACAATTTCCTGAACATAATAAGGCTAGTCATTAATTTCTTTCTACCAGTTGAACTAGCTTCTCGACTTTTTCGGCCACTTACTGGGTTCATCTTGCTGCTTGAGCTAATAAAAAATAGCCCAACCAATGGCTATCAAAGAGCGGATAAAAGACTTATCCCGCGGTCCGTTTCCTTTCATCAGCGCAAGCCCGACCAAATCATCGAGCAGCTTGTTCCTTAAGCGAGAAATTGATCCCGAGCAGGATTCTTTTGCAGAAATCGGGAAAATAGGGTAAATATGAAGTGGCATCAAATGAGAAGGAGTTGAAAAATGGCGGATATCGACGAAAAAAAAGAAAAGGATTTTGCTCCCCATATACCACAAAAAGCGGAGCTTTTCTTCCTCAAGGGGTCTAATTCCCTGGATTGGGGGATGAAGAACCGGCTGGCTCGAATATTCAACCCGACGACTGGCCGCACAGTGATGTTGGCTTTTGACCATGGTTACTTCCAGGGGCCTACCTCTGGCCTGGAAAGAATCGACCTGACTATCCTGCCGCTTATTCCGTATGCTGATTCCCTGATGCTTACCAGAGGCATCCTTCGGGCTGTCATTCCTGCTTCCACGCCGCAATCAATCGTCCTTCGGGTATCGGGAGGGACGAGTATCTTGAAAGAGCTCTCGGACGAAGGCCTGGCCGTAGACATAGAAGAGGCCATCCGCCTGAATGCCTGCGGCTTAGCCGTGCAAGTTTTTATCGGCGGGGAGCATGAACGGGAGACCATCCTCAACATGACCAAAATGGTTAACCTTGGCACTCGTTTTGGCCTTCCCACTCTGGCTGTGACCGCTGTCGGCAAAGAAATGGCCCGCGACGCTCGTTATTTCCGGCTGGCCACCAGAATTTGCGCTGAACTGGGGGCTCATTTTATCAAAACCTATTATGTGGAAGAAGGATTCGAAACCGTCACTGCTTCTTGCCCTGTACCCATTGTGATTGCTGGCGGGAAAAAGATCCCGGAGCGCGAAGCTCTAAGAATGGCCTATCGCGCCATCCAGGAAGGAGCAGCTGGAGTTGATATGGGCCGGAATATTTTCCAGGCAGAAAATCCCGAAGCCATGATTCAGGCTGTCCGGGCTGTCGTCCACCAGAATGAAACCCCGGAAAAAGCTTTCTCGCTCTATCAGGATTTATCTCATCAAAAAAAAGGTAAGCGCCAAAAGAAATAGGCCAGCGTTCAGCCCATCTTCAGGAAATGGCCAGAGAAAGATGAAAGTTGCCATTTGGTACAACAATCAAGATATCCGCGTGGAGGAAGTACCCCTGCCTCATCCTGGCGCACGCGAAATCCTGGCCAAAGTAATTGCTTGCGGCATTTGTGGCAGTGATGTGGTGGAATGGTACCGTCTTCCCCGTGCGCCGCTGGTGCAGGGACATGAGGTTGGGGCGGAAGTGGTGGCCACGGGTAGATTAGTAAGAAAATTTAAGCCAGGAGACAGAGTTTTTCTTGCTCCCAAAGTATCCTGCGGTCGTTGCTATTATTGTCGGCAAGGCCACTTTCCCCAGTGTTCTACCATCAAAGAAAGATTGCCCGGAGGGTTTGCCGAATATATCCTCGTTCCCGAAATAATTGTGCAACGCGGCACCTATCTTCTTCCTGATTCTATCTCCTACGACCAGGCCACCTTTATCGAGCCTCTGGCTTGCGTAGTGCGGGCCCAGAAACTGGCGGGGATAAAAAAAGGCTATGGTATCTTGATTCTGGGGAGTGGCGTATCTGGCCTACTTCATCTTCAACTAGCTAAAAAAAACCAGTGCCGGGTGGTGGTTACCGACAGGAATAAAAAAAGGCTCCGCTGGGCGAAAAAAATGGGCGCAGACTTAGCCTTAGAAGCGGGGGCCGATATCCCTCGCCGGGTAGAAAAATTCTTTTCTCGCCGGGCAGATGTCGTTATCCTCTGCACCTCCTCTCTTTCCGCCGTTGAGCAAGCCTGGCTTAGCCTTGATAAGGGAGGAACCGTTGTTTTCTTTGCTGTCCCTGAACCAGAAAAAAAGGTCGTCCTGCCGATCAATACTTTTTGGACGCAGGAAATCAGGGTCCTCACTTCTTATTATTGCGGTCCTCAAGATATCCAGGAGGCCATAAGGCTTCTGGCCCGGAAAGAAATAAGAGTTGACGAGATGGTCACCCATCGTCTACCGCTTGAAGAAATAAGTCGCGGGTTCCAGTTAGTCATGCAAGCCAAAGAGGCATTAAAGGTGATTATTAAGCCGCATTTAACAAACTGAAAAAACATGAGAAAAAAGAGCAGAGCCAAGTCAAAATGGTCGGTACACTTACAAATTAAGTTAAAAGTTTTATGAGGCGATACATCTTTCAGCCACAGCGAGAACGATGGCCAGAGTGGAAGAAGGATTATGATAAAGAAAGGAAAGGAAAGGAAAGGAAAGGAAAGGTAAGGTAAGGTAAGGTAAGGTAAGGTAAAAGATAAAAAATGGAGATAAAATGTAGCTGGAAATAATAAGAAGGAAACCGATGAAGATAAAACACATCGCTTTAACCTGCCGCTGGCTGGCTCGGGCAGACCGATTCTACCAACAATTTTTGGGGTTAAAAAAAATCTCGGAAAAAACATTGCCTCCTCCCCTTTCTCAGGCTCTTTTTAACCTCGACGTCGAGTTCACCATCGTCACCTACGCCAACGAAGCTATCCAGTTAGAAATTTTTATCTCCGACCAAAATACTCAACCCCACCCACCAGCTCATGTTTGTCTGGAAGTAAGCGACCTTCCTGGGCTTTTGGCAAGAGCAGAAAAGATGAACCTAGGCATTAAACAAATAGAATATCAAGGGAAAAAGGTCATTTTCCTGACCGACGAAGACGGTAACCTATGGGAAATAAAGGCGGCGGTGTGAAGCCCGGAGATAAAAGAAATGGGAAGAGGCGTTAAATAAAAAAAGGAAGGTTAGCCCGATGAAAAAACCATCATTTAATAAAGGATACATCCAGATATATACGGGTAACGGCAAAGGAAAAACAACCGCTGCCCTGGGGTTAGCTTTAAGGGCAGCCGGTCATGGCCTCAAAACTTATATCGGTCAATTTCTTAAAGGCCACCCTTATGGCGAGCTCGAAGCGGCCAAAAAATTAGGTTCGATGATCACCATCGAACAGTTCGGTCGTAAAGGTTTTATCCATGTGACCGAAAACCCGGACGAAGAAGATATTGCCCGAGCCCGTCGGGGATTGCAACGTTGTCGGCAGGCTATGCTCAGCGGCCGTTACCAGGTCATTATTCTTGATGAAATTAATGTTGCTCTCTATTTCAAACTCCTGACCGAGAAAGAAGTCCTGGCTTTCCTGGACCAAAAACCGCAGGAAGTGGAGCTTGTTCTTACCGGACGCTATGCGCCCGCCTCGCTTATCCGGCGAGCTGATTTGGTCACGGAAATGAAGGAAAAAAAACACTACTACCAAAAGGGCGTCAGAGCCCGGCAAGGAATAGAAAAATGATGCCTCGCGCCAAGTTTGAGGCCATGGTTGAAGAAGTTCTCGCCAGTCTTCCTCGCCGCTTTCGCCGCCGCCTTCAAAATGTAGCTATCATGGTCGAAGACTGGCCCCCGAAAAATGAGCCCGGCCGGTTAGTGCTGGGCATTTACCATGGCGTTCCTTTCCCCCACCGCGGCCCCTTTTATGGTAACGTGAGCCCCGATGTTATCGTCATTTATCAAGGCGCGGTCGAGGCTATAGCTAAGAATGAAGAAGAAATCAGAGAAAAGGTCAGAGAGGTTATTTTCCATGAAATAGGCCATTATTTCGGGATGAGCGAATCTGACCTGGCTCGTCAGGAAAGAAAAAATGACGGAAAAGAAAGAGGCTAAGAAATTTTCAAAGTTAGAAAAGAGGAGGAAGCAAAATGAAGGAAAAGCTCTGGCAAGGAATTTTTGCGGCGCTAACTACACCTTTTAAACAGGAAGAATTAGCCCTCGATTTGTTTCGCCAGAACCTCGCACGATATAACCAGACGGCTCTCGCTGGCTATGTAGTGCTGGGTTCAACGGGGGAGGCAGTTTTTCTTTCCCCTGCTGAAGCCGAAGCCATGGTAATTACCGCCCGGAATAACCTAGCTCCGGGAAAAAAACTCATTGTCGGCGCTTCCCGGGAATCAGCCAAAGAAGCCATCGCTTTTATCAACCGGGTAGCTGAGCTGGGAGCAGAAGCAGCCCTGGTTAAACCACCTTATTATTACAAATCGCGCATAAACCGGGATTCTCTCAAAGCCTTTTACTTCAGGGTAGCCGACGAGGCAAAAATCCCCCTCATCATTTACCATATCCCCCAGAATACGGGTATTCCTCTGGACGGGGAATTAGTCATCGAGCTGGCGACTCATCCCCAGATTAGCGGCCTCAAAGATAGTTCCGGCTCTCTGGCCCTGGTGGGAGAAGTTGTGCCTTATGTTAAACCCAGTTTCTGTTTTTTGACGGGCGCCGGTAATATCGTCCTTCCCTCTCTCCAGATGGGAGCCAGCGGCGCTATCTTAGCCGTGGCCTCTGTTATTCCTGAAATCTGTTGCTCCCTTTACGAGCTTTTCCGGAGCAAAAGAATCGAAGAAGCTCTGGAATGGCAGCTTAAAATCATTCCGCTGAACAAGGTTCTTACGCAAACGCGCGGCATAGCCGCGGTCAAATACAGCCTTGACCTTCTTGGCTTCTATGGTGGCCTGCCGCGGCTTCCCCTTTTGCCGCTGGACGAGGGAGGTAAAAAAGAGGTTGCCTCTTTATTAGAAAAGCTCGGGTTGATTTAAACGTGTTTAAACTAAACTGCCGAGGAGAGGCTTACCTGAATAAGGCAAAAATCAAAGCTTAATTCAAAAGAAGAAATTCTTTGCGGTCAATTTCGTCAGCCCGCCGGACATCATTTTGGCCATTTTTTGCTCTTTTTATTTGCCAGGGCAAATATATTAAAGCAAATAGATTAGAACTGGAAATAAATTATTTTTTGTATTCTTATGGGAATAGAAGAAATAAACTAACCCCCAAAGGACATACTAGGGTAATAACGCGCCAAATATCAATTTAAAAAAATAATATAAATAAAAATAAAATTAAATATGAAAATAAGTATATTGAAAAAATTTACCTAAGCCGCACCTGCAAACAAAAGCAAACAAAAAGAGGCCGTGCACCCTGCTTCGACCATCCCCTCCCCTGCGTCACTGGAGTTATCAGCTCAGGCAAGGCGACCGACTGCCCAGCGACCTTTCCGTTACCGTTGCTACCTTCCGGTCCTGGCGGGGTTGGCGGACGGCCTCTGGCAGCGGGCCCTAACCCTCATCGCCTCCTCCTCCAGCCCAGGCCAGAAGAGCGAAGGCCTCAGCCAGGGAATTCGACCCCACTAGAGCGGGTTGTGGGTTACAGGGCACCGCTAGCTCCCCGTTTAGCACGGCCACTTTTTTTATGCCACAATCAAAGACGAAAGGCAAGGCCAGCCCGCAGGAGAAAACCGTCCCAGATGCCAGCCTCAGCTAAAAATTTAAGACCGCGATAAATTTCGATTCGTAGGCCAAATGATAACTGCAAAAAAATAATTTTTTCCAGGTTAACGTGGCTTCCTTCCTCTTCTTTCCAGGCCTCAAAAGTCTTATCCTGAGCATCCTTAATTTCTTCCTGGTAACCAGCAAAACGATAAACGCCGTTATAATCAAAGCCAAGCCGACCATTCATCGTTCCAAAACCGAGGCCGATAGTAAAATAAGGGGCTATGCTCCATTCAGGTTTAAAATCCCAGGAAAAACTCACCTGGCCGCAAAAGGGCTTAACCTGAACAAAGGCCGAAGCCTCCACCTCAGCCTGAGACCCATTATCAAATTCCTGGAGGATTGAGCCGGCTGTTTTCAGCTTAAGGTAGCTTCGTTCTAAAGAAAAGCCGAGGCTCATCGAGCCAGCTTCGCCCCGGGAATAATAACGAAGGCCTAAGCCTTGATTCCACCCTTCAACTTCTAAGGCAAGCTTCTGCTCATAAGAAGACTGAAGGAGAGAACCATAACGAGAAACCAGAAAGTCTTTGATTTCTCTTCTCACTTCTGAACCAATACGCTTGGTTATGTTTTTCTCCATAAGAGAAAGAACTGGTTCAAGACTCCAGCGGCCATAATGCACTTCTATTTCCCAATGGCCTCCGAGAAAATAACGGCTGGAGCGGGGAAAAGAAGGCTTGGCCGCTTCCCTTAGCGGAGATGTCTCTTTCTCCCTCCCTTCGGCCGTTATCCTGGCCTCAGGTTCGGCTTTCTCCTTCGCCAGTTTTTCCCGGGCTTGAACCCCCGATTCCCCCTCCGTTTTCTCCGTCATTTTTTCTAGGCTAAGCAAAGAACCGGCCTTCCCACCTTCTCCTGAAAGAACCTGTTCTTTTATTTCGGCAAAAATTTTTAGGAAATCCGGCGGGTAAAAAAGGGCAGAAATTTCTTTTTTGGGGTCAACAGCCAGCACCTGGCGCAAGTTTTCTCTTACCTTTTCTTCCTCGCCCAGAAAATACGAACAGAGAGCGGCGCCAAAAAAAGCACGGGAAAGATGAAGATTTTTTTCCGCCAGACGCGTAGCCTCGAGATAAAGACTTCTCGCCTTCGCATAATCCCCTTGAATATAAAAAATGTCAGCCTGGGAAAGAAGAGATTCGGCACTACTCTCCTGGGAGCCTGAAGCCAAACCAGGGAAAAAAAGAAGAAGCCAAACTAAAAAGAAAAGAAGGAGGTAAAGATTTTTCTCTAAAAATAATTTTTTTTCCTGCGCATGAATCCTGGTCAAAATAGGCATGGCGCCTCCTATGGTAACCGTTAATGGTCTTCCTTGTCAAAAAATATCTGACGCGTCTTTCGTGAGCACCCGACTTATTTTAGTCGATCTAATATGCCTTTTTTCATTCCCCGAGTATTTCGTTGGCCTTCTTTATCGTAAATTATGCCTTAAACAAGCCATCCTGGAAGGCGCCTACATGAGTTAGCCAAAATTGAAAAGGAGATAGTTAGAAAATGCAAAAATGGACTCTTGGAAAACCTGTTTTAAAGGGGGGACAACTCTCTGAACTGTTTGGTTTTGCCCCCCAATTCGGACCTCAACAGCTTTCTTAGATAAGTTAGGAATAAAATTGACAATAACCTTCAGGGAAGTTAAGATAAATAAGGAGGTAAGCGATGTTTTTTGGCGATTATACCTTTTTTCTTCTGATCCCCCCGCTACTCTTAGCTCTCTATGCTCAGGCCAAGGTCCAGGGAACCTACGCTCGGTTCGGCCGCGTCTTAGCTCGGCGGAGAATAACCGGGGCAGAAGTGGCGGCTGAAATCCTGGGAGCAAGCGGTGCTGGTCAGGTGAGAATTGAAAAAATTCCCGGCCGGCTTACCGACCATTATGACCCACGAAAAAAAGTGCTCCGCTTATCCGAGGCTGTGCATGGTAGTAGCTCCATTGCTGCCCTGGGCGTAGCTGCCCACGAAGCCGGCCATGCTCTTCAAGACCAGTTTCATTATGCGCCGCTTCACCTCCGCAACGCCATTTACCCGGTGGCTAACCTCGGTTCAACGCTCGCCTTCCCACTTTTTTTCATCGGGTTCATCCTGAGCCAGGGCCGGCCTCATTGGCTGATGGACCTGGGAATTCTGCTTTTTACCGGCGCGGTGGCTTTTACGGTCATCACGCTGCCCGTTGAATTCAACGCCTCCAAAAGAGCCTTGACTATTTTGCGCGAAGGTAATTATCTCACCCCTGAAGAACTTAACGGAGCGCGCCAGGTTCTCTCCGCTGCCGCCTTGACTTATGTAGCGGCCACAGCCATGGCGGTTATGCAGCTTTTCCGCCTCTTTCTGCTTCGTCAATCCCGCGACTGATTTATTGCTGTCCGGTTTAAAAAAAGCAAGAGATAATTTTCCATGACGTGATTTTTTTCGTTTTTGGTTTAGGCCTCATCTCCCGATTAGTTGATAAAAAATTTATTATCTGGCGAATAACTATAAGCTTTCATCGGAATATGAGCGGGGTTCGGAGCCAAAATATCAAAGCAAGAAAGAAGAGAGTATCTTCTTCGTGTTTTGGTTAGGCTTAATTCTGATAAAAAAAGTTATTAATCTTCTCTCCCCTATATTTTCATCAACTAATTTGGAGAAAAGCCTATTTTAGGCCTTTTTAAACAAAATAATATAGCCTCACGCTTATTTCATCCTTATTTGTTTTAATTTGTTCGGAAAAAAAAGGGGGGAAGCGAGCGAAATCTCGCTTCCCCCTTTCGGGCTGAAAAAATCGAATTAAAACTCGTAACGGAAACCCAGACGGAAAATTCTGGGGTCAGTTATCGCCGTCAAGTCGCCAAATTGAACCACTTTTTGGTTGATGATGGTCGTGCTGCTCGACCGAGCCCATACGCTTGTCGGAATAGCCACGTTAAAGACGTTGAAAACATCCACAAACAGAGCTATAGCCCCTGTCCTGGCCGGCAGAGTAAATCTCTTTTCGAGCCGCAGGTCTAACTGGGAAAAAGGAGGCATTTTGCGGGAACCCCTGGGTTCGGCATAAATCGTGGTTGTGCCTTGCGTCAAGCTGAGACCTAAATCGCTACTGCGAATTAACCTGGTCCAGCGTTGGCCGTCAAGATAGCGATAATAACCGCTGACCAGTATGCCCCAGGGACCAAGCCAGACTCCTTGAAGTTTCAACTGATGTTCTCTTTCATAAGGAAAACGGCCGTAAGCGTAAACATGCGTATTGGGATTATCAAAATAAGATGTCCCGCTCCAGCTATCATCAAAATCGGTTCCAACCAAGCCGCGCGATTTCTGCCAGACAAAAGAAGCGGACATTGACCAGCGGTTGGAGAATCTCTTGTCCAAGGATATTTCTACCCCATCATAATCTCTCTTCGCACCAGGAGGGTTGGTATAAAAGGGCTTGGAGGGAACAGCTGTACTTATCTGGTTCCAGAAAGTAACTGTCCTGTTGTAATAGGGGTCGACAGCCGTCACGGGCGTATAATTCAACCAGATAGCTGGGTCGAGAATATCATACTTGCCCGTCTTGTATTTCTCATAATCGAGCGCATTCAGGTTAACTCCTTCGAGAAGGTTGCGGTCCCATTTCCGAATATAGCGAACACCCAACCGCATGTCCGTGATTATCTCTCTTTCCACGCCGATAATGAACTCATCCAGGTAGGGGGATTTTACGTCCGGGTCCATTGTGGCCTCCGCGGTAGCGCTGAAATTATACATGTAATACGGGCTGGTGGGGTCAACCGGCCGCCATTCGCCGGTATTCGGGTCGACACAGTAGCGAACTCTCCAGGTGATAAAGCTATTCGGGTTAACCGTAACAAACCATTGCAAAATATTAGCAATGTAATAACGACTGAAACTCACTTTGATGGCCGTTTTTCCGTCGCCAAAAACATCAAATATTGCTCCCAGCCGGGGCGCGAGCGTGTTCCAAATCAAAGGCTTAAAAGCTTCTTTGACTACCGGGTGGTAAACTTTGCCGCCATAAGTTATGGGCTTGCGTTCCTCTCCCTGCTTGGGAATGATGCCTTCCTGGTGGTCGAACCTGAGACCGATATTCAAAGTTAAACGGGAAGTAGGTGTCCATGTATCCTGGATGAAGCCGCCAAAGACCATCTTCCTGTCCTTGCGGACAAAATTCTCGTAATGCAGGACATAAGTATCAGAACGAGTATTAGGATATACAGGAATGGCGCTGCTGTTGAAATAAAAGTATGGGCCAAAACCATATTTATCATAATTGGACCGCCAATTACGGCTGTCATAGGAATATTCAAACTCGGCCCCGAGCTTAAATTCATGAGAACCCATCACATTATCCAGGAAATAAGTAGCGTCCGTTAAGGCTTGAATGCGGTCACGGCAATAAACATCATCATAGCCGTAGCTTTGCGAGTATTTGGAAGTCGCTGCATCGTAAACCCGAAGCTTGTCGTTTTTAGCCGTGAGGTTGAGATGGTAATTAAGGTAAGCCACTTTGAAATTCATGAAGAGGTTGGAGCTAAAGAAATGGGTTAGCTGGAAATTATAGGTGTAAATAGGGGTTGTCTGATTCCAGGTGCTATCCACGGTTTGAGAGGTGGAGGCGCCGCGGTGATGCCTAATGTAATCATAGTAATTGAAAGAAAGAACAAGACGGTCTTTTTTGGTCAGCTGGTAGGTCAGCTTTCCGAACGGCATGTAATAGGTATAATCAAGCGGCACATTTTCTGTCTTGTCCCAGGGATAGCCTAAGACAAATTCTTGCGTTTTGCGATAGGTCCCAGTCAGAAAGAACCAGATTTTATCCTTGATAATCGGTCCGCCAAAGGTTACGGATGGCTCAACCTCATAGTCAAAACCGCCTTTCTGGCCTTCGAAAATGGTGCCCTTGTTATTAACGGACTGTAAACTCTCATTACGGAAATAACCCAGGGCGCTGGCGCTGAATTTGTTTCCGCCTGATTTGGTGACGACATTAACCACACCTCCCCGGACACTGCCATATTCAGCCGGAAGGCCGCCCGTCTGAATCGAAAGCTCTTCCATAATATCAATACTGAAGCTTCCAGCCTGAGTTCCAGTAACCGGGTCAGTAACATTAACGCCATCAATATTATAGGTGTTATCTCGCTCCGAAGACCCATGAACCGTACTGCTGGTAACTCCTGGAGCCATATTAAAGTAAGTACCCAGAGCTCGAGCCGCCGGCAGGCTTTGCAGTACCTCTTTGGTCAGGTTTACGGCCATGGATGTTCTCTGGACATCAACTGTGGGCGCCTGACCGGTAACTGTAATGCTTTCTTCAATGGTAGCTTGCTCCAGGGTCACATCCAGGGTGGTCGTAACTCCGACCGTAACCCTTATCGCCTCTCGAACCAGTGTCTTAAACCCAGGGAGCTTGAATGTGACTTTATACTCTCCTGGAGGAAGAGCGGGAAAACGGAAAAGACCTCTTTCCGTAGTTACTGTTTCCATCTGGGGAAGAATTAAGGCAGGAGAACTTATGCTCACGGTCACGCCGGGCAAAGGTTGACGATCCTGGTCATAAACCGTTCCGTTCAGGGTTCCAGTCTGAGTTATTTGAGCCGCTACCCCAAGAGAGAGAAGAAAAAGCAAAGTAACTAATAAACTTGCCTTTTTCATCGACCTTTTCTCCTTTCTTTAATTATAATTTTTTCCTCTGCTCCTTTTCTTTTAGCCAAGGAGTTGCCCTCGCCTGAAAACTCTTTTTTCCTTATTTCCTTCTTTCTCACCTCCTTTTTTTCTCTTTTTTCTACTATAAAAACGAAGACACATTTTATGCTTCTAAATCATTAATAAGCAATTTCTGTGCCAATTTTCCTGAAATTTATAATTTACTGAAAATAAAGGAATTAGCTTTATTTAGAGTGCCCTGAATAAGCCTCGAAATTCAAAATACCGAAGGGATTCAAATATTTGAATTCAATAATTTGAATTGAACGAAAAATATATCATATACTTAAATAAATATAATTTGGCCCATTTCTAGCTTAAAAAACTCCCGCTGGTGGTTGCCAAGGTTTGTTTTTTTATTATAAAAAAAACGAGGCTTACTTATAAGATTCTAAAAAAAATTACAAAGCGGGTTCAATAAAAAAATAGTTTTTAATAAAGAAAGTAATTTAATTAAGGAAAATAATTTTATTAAAATAAGAACAAAATTGATAAAAATTAGCCTATATTTTTTTAATTCTATGTTCCAAGCCATTCTGGCTGGTCATCCCGACGGAAGCCAGGTACTAAGATATAAAAAGAATGCCTCGCGTGGCTACGTTCCGAAAGGTGGCCGCTTTTATTGGGAATGGGTGGCCGAAATCATTGGAATACGCATTTTCCTAAATACCATTTTAAAGGAGAATTTAATAAAAGTATCAATAAAGGCTCAAGGGCAAAGCAAATGATAAAGGTAGACAAGGTAACAGCCGAAGCAGCCATCTTGGGCGGCGCCATCCTTGGCGGCGGAGGAGGCGGTTGGCTGGAAGAGGGAAAAAGATTGGCTGAATTTGCCTTAGCTCATGGCTTTGCCGGTATTTTCCCCCTGGAAGCATTAAGCCCTGATGAGCTCCTCCTCACGGTTTCAGCTGTGGGCGCCCCCTCAGCCAGACAAGCTAAGCTTTCGCCGGAAGATTACGCCCGTTGCGTTGAATATTTTTTACAGAAGAGCAAAACCAAAATTCATGGGCTTATTTCGAGCGAAGTAGGCGCCATGGCCGTGGTAAATGGGTGGGTGCAATCAGCTCTTCTCGGTCTTCCGGTCATTGACGCCGCGGCTAATGGACGGGCTCATCCGCTGGGCCTGATGGGCTCGATGGGGCTCCATCGAAAGAAAAATTTTCTTTCCCAGCAAGCAGCTGTTGGCCGCGACATTTCTGGTTATCGACACGAAAGATTCTTGGAGGGTTCTATAGAAGAAACCTCAAAGGCTGTCAGGCAGTTTGCGGTGGAGATGGGAGGCATGGTCGCTGTAGCGCGACACCCTCTCCCGGCTGCTCATGTCCAAAAAAAAGGTGCTCCTTCAGCTATTAGCCTGGCGATTAAAATAGGCCAAGTTTATCTTAAAAAGAATGTTTCTAGCCCGGCTCAATTAATGGCCGCCATTCTGGCTCAACTGGGTGGAGGCTTCCTGGATCAGGCACGAGTGGAGAAGTATCACTTGGAGCCAAGCGGCGGTTTTGATGTGGGGGAAGTCCAAGCTCGAAGTCAGGAAGCGCGATATGAGCTCCTCTTCTGGAATGAATACATGACCCTGGAGAGAAACGGCCAGAGGTTAGCCACTTTTCCTGACCTCATCATGACTTTTGAGGCCGAAACAGGAAGACCTTTAATCAGTGCCGCCGTCAAAAAAGGCCAGGAAATTTTCCTTTTAGCCTCTCCGGCTCATAACTTAATTCTCGGTGCGGGAGTGAAAGATAAGGCCCTGCTCCGCCGCATCGAGGGAATTATTGGGAAAGCCATAATTAATGTTTAAATTCGAAAAATCGATTAATAAGGTAATTAAAAAAATCTGATTGATAAATGGTAAATGAAAAATTTAAATATTAAAAAACAGGCTTGGTCGGTGATTATCCATTGGCTGGTGATAGTCGAGCGGATTAAAATTATTATTTAATTAATTTAATTAATTAGAGAAAACATGATGAGAAAAAAGACAAAAATCGGGTTTTTGACTATCGGCCAGGCGCCGCGAGACGACGTTCTCTCCGACCTTTTGCCTTTGCTTCCGCCTGAATTGGATATCATCCAGGCTGGTGCCCTCGACGAGTTAAAGCCAGGCGAGATAGCTCTTCTCTCTCCGGCTGCGTCTGATTTTCCCCTTATCACCAGGCTCCAAGACGGGAATACAGCTGTGGTTTGCCGAAAAAAAATCCTTCCCCTTCTCCAGGCTAAAATAATTCAGCTCGAAGCCAAGGGAGCCGAAATTATCTCTCTCCTTTGCACCGAGGATTTCCCGGAGATAAAGTCTTCCCGGATATTACTTCAACCTTTCGCCATAATGATGCAAGAAATAGAAAGCCAGCCTATAGTTAGCAAAATTATGGTTTTCGTCCCTTTGGCGGCGCAAAAAGTCTATGCGCAACAAAAATGGCCGAAACCGTCGAGCGAAATCCTCCCCTCGGTTTTAAACCCATATGAGAGTATGCAAAATATTGAGCCGATAACGGCGTTCATCTCTCAGATAAAGCCCGACCTTCTTTTATTCGATTGTATTGGTTATTCTTTAAGCCTGGCCAAGGCTATTTCCTCCCAGCTTAGTGTACCTATGCTCGTTCCACGCCTGGTACTTGCCCAAGCCATAATTCGCTTACTTTGATCGAGATTAACTTAATTTGGTTCATCTTAATTAGCTATACTTGTTTTTATTAATTAAACTGCCCTTAAACCTGGCCCGATTCGACCTCGCCTTTACCTTTATTTTAGCCGCGTTCTAATCATTTATCGATTTTGATTTGGCCCTTTGAATAATAAAACTATTTTCAGTTTATTAATTTAATTTGAACTATGACTTGACAGGTTATTATCCTGGTGATAGAAAATGGCCTTGGCCAGCTAGAAGAATAAGGAGGTAAAAATGGCGCGAAAAAAATTATTTCTTTTCTTGATTTTGGCTTTTTTCAGCCTCACCTTATATCTCCAAGCCCAAACTTCGCCAGAGAATTTCCTTGGGTTTAAGGTGGGTGAAGATAGAAAACTGGCTGATTACAACCAGATTTTAGCCTATTTCCAGAAGCTCGACGAAGAATCGCCCCGTCTTAAATTGACCGAGATTGGCCAGAGCACCCTGAAAAAGCCGATGATTATGGCCATCATCACGGCGGAGGAAAATATGGCCTATCTGGACCGTTACCGGGAAATTGCTCGCCGTCTCCGCGATGCTCGCGGGCTGAGCGAAGAACAGGCCCGACAGTTAGCCCGGGAAGGAAAAGTTATCCTCCTCATTACGGGAAGCCTACATGCTACAGAAATCGCTGCCTCTCAGATGTCCATGGAGCTGGCTTATAAGCTGGTTACGGGTCAAACCCCTTTTGACGCAGCCACGGTTTTAAAAGATGTAATTGTGCTTCTTGTTCCTACCTCGAATCCCGACGGTGTCCAAATGGTCGTGGATTGGTACAAAAAGTACCTCGGCACCAAATTCGAGGGAGGTCCCATGCCCTGGCTTTATCATCACTATGCGGGCCATGACAATAACCGGGACTGGTTTATGTTTAACTTGCCGGAGACAAGAGCGGTGAGCCGCGTTCAGTATCACGACTGGCTACCTCAAGTCCATATTGATGAGCATCAAATGGGCTCAACTGGAGCCCGCCTTTTTGTTCCTCCTTTTATGGACCCTCCTTTGCCCAATGTCCATCCTCTTGTCTGGCGGGGAATAAATCTCTGTGGCACAACCATGGCCTACGACCTGCAGCAGAATGGATTTTCGGGAGTGGTTCATGGTCGTAGCTACACCGGTTGGTGGATTGGCGCCTGTGACGACACCTCCTGGTTACATAATGTTATCGGCCTTCTTTCGGAAATGGCTTCCGTGAGAGTGGCTACTCCGATTTACATCGAGCCAACCGAAATCCCCAAGGATTACTATGAGAAGAGCATGGAATTTATCGACCCCTGGCGGGGCGGCTGGTGGCGTCTCCGGAACTTAGTTGATTATGAGCTCACCCTTTCGCTCAGCCTGATTAAAACTTGTTATCTGCACAAAGAGGCTTTTCTTTACAACTTTTATCAAATGTGCCGGGAGGCTATCTTAAAAAAGTGGGCCAAAGATGAACCTTACGCTTTTGTTATCTCCGCCAAACAAGATGACTATCCCACCACGCTCCGGATGTTAGAGATATTGCGTTTGGGCGGGGTGGAGATTCATCAGGCAGAAAAAGATTTCATCGCTGAAAATAAATTCTATCCGGCTGGCTCTTTTGTGGTCCTTATGAGCCAGCCCTATAAATCTTATGCCTGGGCCCTTTTAGAAAAACAAGAATATCCCGACATCAGACAGTATCCTGGTGGCCCGCCTGTCCCTCCTTATGATAACGCTGCCTGGACTTTGCCTTTACAAATGGGGGTAAACTGTGACGAGATTAGCACCCCCTTTGACGCTAAGCTGGTAAAATTAGACGCTATTCCCTATCCCCCAATAACCATTCCTGAACCCAGCGCCTCTCCCTTTCTTGCCCTGGACAGCCGGAATAATGCCTCTTTTGCTGTAGCCATAGCTTTACTCAGGGAAAAAATTGAAGTGACCAGGAGCAAAGAATCAGTTCCGGCGGGAAATTTTTCTTTGGCGCCGGGAAGCTTCATCTTTCCGAACAGCCCCGAAACTAATAAAATTTTAAAGCCGCTCGTTGAGAAATGGCATCTTCCTGTTTACGGGCTGAAAGAGGCAACTTCCTTCCCCCAAGCAAAGGTCAAATTTCCTCGCATCGGTCTCTATCAGTCCTGGCGGAGCAACATGGATGAAGGCTGGACACGATATGTCCTGGATGACCTGGGCATCCCTTATAAAACCCTGCATAACGACGCTTTTAAAGGGAGCAAGGAAAAAAAGGTCAACCTAAAAACTGACTACGACGTGATTATATTCGCGGATGAAAGCGCCGACATTATCAAATCCGGCCGAACAGCTCCTTCACCCGACAGGCCCCAGATGAGGGCGGCAGTCTATCCGCCCGAATACGAAGGCGGAATAGAAAAAGAGGGCGTTGAGGCGCTTAAAGCTTTTGTCGAGCAAGGAGGCATCCTGGTTACTCTCAACCGTGCCTGCGAACTGGCCATCCGCGAGTTGGAGGCTCCCGTGCGCAATGTGTTGGAAAGAGTAGAAAGAAGCCGTTTCTTCTGCCCCACTTCGCTTTTGCAAATTGAGGTAGATAATACTTCTCCCCTCGGTTATGGCCTGGGGAAAAAAGTAGCAGCCATGTTTGTTAACAGTTTAGCTCTCGAGACCAGAATTCCACCCGCTGATTGGGAAAGAAAAGTTGTCGCTAGCTACGCCGAGAAAAACGTGCTACTGAGCGGCTGGCTCCTGGGCGAGGATTTAATTGCCCGTAAAGCTGCGGTAGTTGACTTGAGTTATAAAAAGGGAAAAATGATTCTTATCGGTCTACGCAGCCAGCATCGAGCCCAATCCCATGGCACGTATAAGTTCTTGCTCAACTCCCTCCTTTACCCGGAGGCTAACTAAAACATTAAAAAGAGAATTTTAAGCCCAGCCGGGCTGACCAGGCTCCATAGCGGCTTGACCACCAGCCAAAAGCCGGATGAGCATCACCTTTGGTTTGCACCCAAGTTCGGTAATTATTGGCCAAGGTGCCGTCAAGAATTTGTTGGTCCGTGGCCGAAATAGAAGTGCGGTTTAGTTCCGTAATTTTGTTTTGGACTGTTCGAGTATTAGTGACGTTATTCACCTGAAGATTTATCGAAGCCGAATATCTGCCGGCAAACCTAAAGGTATATTCCAGAAAAACATCGGCCCAGAAAGTAAATGGAAGTCTTCCCAGGTCACCCCGGTTTTCCGGATAAATGTACCGATTATTCAGGTACAACCTGGTCGACAAGGGAAGGCCACTGCGGCCATAAGCCGTCAAGCCGACGGTAAGCCCAAAGGGGAAAGCATAAGAGCCAAAAGCTTTGAGATAATGGGTCCTATCATGAGGCAACGGTCCTTTTAAGACATTCCCATATACATCATAAGCGATAAACCAATCATCATAATATAAAGTTACATTAGGGGCGTTGCGGCCGTCTTCATCAGCGCTACTCAACCCAGAATAATTGCCCTCTACCCGGCTCAAGGTGTAGTTAATTCCGGCTTGCCAGTTGTCGCTGAGCTTTTTTTCCAGCGATAAATTGAGGGCATAATAGTCCCTTTTCGCCTTTGGCGCTGGCCAGTATTCATCAGCAAATTTTCCTCCCTGGGAAACAGGACGTGAGTAACCAAAACCGGGGTTGGTGATATAGAAGATTTCTTGTAAGGTTTTAGACCCTGTTACCGGGTCATAGACCCACTCGAGCGCGCCCACGTCTTCAATCGCTCGGATGAGATGTTTGTGGACCAATCTTAAGGAGAGGGAAATGTTTTCCGAAAGTTTTTTCTCTGCTCCTAAGGAGATTTCACTTTGACAGGCAGGTTTAAGGTCAGGGTCGATACGGTCAAAAGAAGGTGGTAAATAATCGAGCGTCCCAGCATAAGTATTATTAGCTTCCTGGCTCGCCCGGTCGTCAATTTTTCCGCTGGCCGCTATTTTGGTAAAATCAGGGTCCTTCAGGGCATAAAAATCCCTCTTATGTTTCCAGCCACCGAAGCTGAGTACCGCGATATAAAGCTTCATCACGTCATAATAAACACCGTAACTGCCGAATATTTTCAGACTGGAATCGCCGAAAACATCGTAAATAACACCTACGCGGGGAGCAACTTTCTCGTCAAAGCTAAAATCGATTGGTTTTTTAATATGGGCATAATGAGGGTCGTCGGTAAAAGAGGGGATGTACTCGCTTTCAGCTCTCACTCCTAAATTAATCGTCAAACGGTCTTTAATCGTCCACGAATCCTGCAAATAAAAAGCCCAGTTATTGCTTCGGGCATTCCAGACACCGCCATAGGGAGATGTCCAGCTGCTGCGGATAAAATAGTAACCATACGGTCCATAATACGGACTATCTTTGGGAGCACCAACTCCCACCGGAAAGCCCAAGCTATAGTTAGTCCTCCCCCAATAGATGTAAACGCGCGGGTGAGGCGAGTAGTCGAGGACATCTTCATGAAGGCTGATAAATTGAAGGCCAGCCTTCCAAGAATGTTCACCAAGCCAGCTCATATAATATGTAATATCAAGGTTACTGCTAATCTTTTCGTAAAGCCGCCTCTTGGTTTCCAGATAAATCGGCGAATCAGTCCAGTAAGCATAGTGCAACAAGTTCGGGTTCTGCTGGAAAAACGGGTCATTCTGGTAAATATAATTGGAGGTATAGAAGTAATAAGTCGAAGCATTCGGCGGTTTTATCTGTTGATTGGTAATATTTTGTTGATGCCAGCCTGCTCTTAAACTGACGAGCAAATTATTGCTTCTTGAAAAATCGGCCATAAAAGCAGTTGACCAGTCGGGATAATCATAACCTTCCTTATCCCAAGCATAATCAGCCGTAGAAGTGCCGGCAATGGAGGGAAGCGCTCCGCGGTATTTGTAAAAATTATTCACTATGCTGGCTGATAGCCGCAAACCCTTCCAGGGAGAAGAGGTCAACTTAAACGAGCCATTGTAATAATAGTCTTTGGTAATAAAATCACTGAATGGTCCCTGCCGCGAATTAAAATCGCGCTTCGCTTTAGTCTGGTTATAGATCGGGTTAAAAGCGCCAAAAAACCACAATTTATCTTTAATAATGTAACCACCCAAGTTAAAGACGACCTCAGTACGATAATAAGAATCTCTTTTTTTCCCGCCGTCAAAATAGAGGTCATCGTTATTAACATATTCGTAAACATCAACATTATAGGGGCTTTGTCTTAAATAATCCCGTGCCTTCCCTTGCATCCACAGCTTATTATTCTCATAATAAGTAATTAGATCTCCGTGAAAAGTGTTGCCACCTGACCTCGTAATAACATTGACTACTCCGCCCATCGAGCCGCCAAATTCAGCGTTATAACCAGAAGCCGTTACTTTGACTTCATCCACCAGTTCTAAAACCACATTTTGTGCCCTTACGCCGACATGAATGCTGGTTACATCAGTCCCATCGACATGCCAGATATTTTCAGCGCCTGAGGCACCGTCAGTGGTAAATCCTCCTACTTTGCTTTCATAGTGGACCCCAGGCACGAGGTTAATTAAAGAATCAAACGACCTTCCCCGCGGGAGACTCATGATTGTCTCCCGGGTCATCACTTGTCCTTTAACCGTGCTTTTCACGTCAATGAGAGGCCTTTGGCCAACGACAATTACCTCTTCTTCGACGGTCGCCACTTCCAGGCTCACATTCAGGGTAATGGTCTGGGAGAGCTCAAGAAGAATTTCTTTTCTCACCAGCTTTTTGAAACCAGGTAGGGTAAAGGTAACCTCATAGATTCCTGATGGGAGCGCCATCAATCGATAAGTTCCTGTCGAATCAGTAAGCGTAGAGGCTTTGCCTACTAATTTCGGGCTCGTCGCCTCTACGGTCACTCCAGGAAGAGGATTGCCCTGGTCATCAACCACCCGGCCCACAATTTTCCCTTCCGGCGTAATTTGAGCCAAGACAAGACTTAAGGGCAAAATTAAAAAAACAAAAATTAGCCCTCTTTTCATTTTTCCCTCCTATTATAAAGTTGGAACTTTTTCCCCAAAAACTTTCCTTTTGGCTTTTAAAATAAACCAATTTCTGAAAAACTTATCTCTTTCGATAACTCACCCCCTATGATTAAAAATAAATAAAACCAATCTTGGCTCCGACCATTATAAATATAGCTGCCCATAGCAAAATAATTGCTTCTATATAAATATATAATAGCCTAATTTAAAATGTCAAGTTTTTTTTCTTAAGGTAATGATTTGACAATTAACATATTACATCATGAGAAATTATATATATTTCTCAAGCAAATAAGACCATTAAAATTTATATTAAAAAAAGGATTGCCAGCCGAGAAAATAAATTGTATAATTATATATAAATAAGATTTTTCGGACACGGGAGATGGTCATGATTAAGTGGTACTTTGATAAAAAAAGTAAAATCCCTCTCTATCTTCAGTTAAGAGACTTAATTAAATATTATATTTCTACAGGAATCATTCGAAACAACGAACAACTTCCCGGAGTTGTCCGTTTATCCAAAGAACTAAAAGTTAATTTTGAAACTGTGCGCAAGGCTTATAAAGAATTAGAAAAAGAAGGTTTAATCTCTATCAATCGGGGTAAAGGTTCTTTTGCGGTCCTACCCCAGGGAACAGTATTGCCAAGAATTAAAGAAAGTTTTCCTTCAGACGTTGTTCTTTCTCCTGAGACATCCTTGAAAAATATCCTGGGCAAGATGTGGCAACAGGGAAAGACTGAGAAAGAAATAAAGATTTTAGTCTATAAGATTTTGAGAGAGCTTAGCCAAGAAAAACCTAAGCCCTTTGTTATTTTCGCTGAATGCAACCAGGCGCAAGCTAACGAGATCTCCCAGCTTCTGGAAGATCAATTGAAAATTAAAGTTAAACCTGTCTTGGTCAACCAGTTGCAAGAAGAATTGAATAAGCTCCCCAGTCCTGAACTAAGCGTGCTCGCCATAGTTACTACTGGATTTCATTTAAATGAAGTACGAAAAATCGTGGCTAATTTGCCCATAGATATTCACATCCTCATCAGTCAGATGTCTCCCGAGACCTGGAGTAAGCTAACTTCCTTGAGTAAAGACACGCGGCTTGGATTCATATGCAAGGACAGAGAAACCATCATCCTGTATGAAGACTTGCTTAGAGCTGAATTAGGCGAGGATATCCATCTGGCAACTTGTCTTATGGAAGAAGAAGATAAAATTAGAGAAATCGTCAAATCCGTCGATGTTATTTTAGTCACGCCGGCAGCTTATGAAAAAGTAAGGAAGTTTGCCCCTAAGGACATACAAATCTTTAATGTTTTTGACCGGGTTGATCCGCTGACATTAAAAATAGTTCAATCAGCCATCGCTCAAAAGCTAAAGTCAAACGAAGCTTTAACTGCTTAAACCAAAAATCAAAGAAATTATAGGGACCACAAAAAAGCTATAATTTCTTCTTTGATGAGGTAGACTTTTTCTACCATTCTTCAACCAGAGCCAGGATCAGGTCCGTCAGAGCTTCGAGGTCGCAACGACAAATCTTCTCGATAAAAGAATGAGCATACGCGCCTGGCCAGGAAAGAGGGATATTAACCGCACCCCGGGGGATAAAAACTGAGCCGTCATTGCCTCCCCGAGAATTGGCCATTTGCAGCGGAATTTTCTTCGAGGAAGCTATCTTTGCCACCCGTTCTAACTCATGGTGCGGCACGATAGTCGAGGAGTCAATGGCTCTGATTACCGCACCACCTCCCACACGCGCCAGGCCAAAGCGCTTATTCTCTAACGGGGAATCGGTCGAAACAAACGTGTCCACCGCAAAGACATAATCAACGGCCATCGCTTCCGCCAAACGGGCTGCACCCCGCAGGCCAACTTCTTCCTCAACACTCCAGGCAAAAGTGACCTTCTTCCCCTTGAGTTTTTCCCAGTCGAACCGAAGGGCGGCGGCTAAAAGCGAGGCACAGCCTGCCCGGTCATCCACAGCTCGAGCGGCTAAAATTTCCGGAGTTAATTCAATAATCCTTTTGCGGTAAGTAACCTGGTCTCCCTTTTCTATGCCGAAGGCTTGAGCTTCCTCTAAGCTATCAGCGCCCACGTCTGCTTCTACTCCCTCAAGCTCGAAACGGGGTGGCTCGTTTAAATAGTATCCCCGACGAGGCCTGACTATTCCTTCCACCGGCCCTCTTTTGGTCCAGACTGTAACCGGCGTCCCTTCAAATGTCCAGAGGAGAAAGCCCCCTGTGCTGCGCAATTTTAATTTGCCTTGGGCCGTTATTTCCTGGACAAAAAAACCAAGCTCGTCCATGTGGGCCACAAATACCAGATGCGGTTTTCCCTCTCCCGCTGTAAACCAAACATTGCCCATCTCATCTGTCTGAACCTTAAGGTTGGAGGGTAGCTGCTGGGATATGAACTCGCTTATCTTCTCTTCTTGGGTCGAAACTCCAGGTAAAAGAAGAAGTTCTTTTAAAAGATTCCAGGCCGACTTTTCTTGAGCCTGGGCCGGCCTCCATGAGGGAAGAAAAAAGAGGGTTAAACCAAGGAAAAAGATAACTTGCTTTGAATATAAAGACCAGCGGCATATTCTCATCTCACCTGCTCCTTATCTAACAAAAGAAATATTAATTGAAGGAGAGAATTAGCATCGGCTAAAGAGATTGTCTCTCCCGGGGTATCGGCGTCGCGAAGAGGTAGGCCAAGGATGACTGCTTCAGCTGCCTCATTAATAAAAGGTCGTAAAAGAGGGCTTTCTTGTTTAACCAGAATTTGTAGTTTTATTCCTTTAGCTTTAGCTAATTCCATTAAGTGAAGGGCTAAAGGAGAAGGCATTTCTTCGGCAAAAATCAAGGCCGGCCCTCCATCTAAAATTAGACCAGGCGTTGTTTCTTCTTCCCTGGCTCGCCAGTTGCTGAGGATAATCGCTTTCTTGGGCTGCAGCCGATTCCTGAGACAGACCAAACCCAGCGACTGACTTCCTCTTGCACCTCTTGCTCCCGCTCTTGCTTGTGCTACCCAGGAAAAAACAATCCCTGGCGGCCAATCCGTTCCCCCTTTCATCTTTTGCTGGATGGCGGTCATTAAAAGAGCGGCCATAATTTTATCGCCTAAATACCGCCCGGTAACTCGCTTCGACCCCAAAAATGTTAGACTTCTCTCCGGGGTCACTGCATCCAAAAGCTCTATTCCCCTGGCTCTTACTTCAGCTTCGCTTCTCACGCCAATATCAACATAAATATCATCCAGGCTGACACCTCGGTCCAGTTGTTCCCTTCTCTCCCGGCTAAGAATATGGATGGCTGGCTGGGCTGCCAAGCCTGCGACCGGCCCATTTTTTGTCCAGATAAGGACGCCGTGTCCCATAAGCTGATTGTCAAAGAGCCTATGAGGCGGAGAAAAACTGCGGTCCAGTCGAAGGAAGCCGTCCGAAGTAATCCCGCTGACAAAATACCCATTTTCATCCACCGGCGCCGCGACGAGCCAGTCGCCAGGCTCTCCTGCCACATAAAATAAAAGGCTCCCCAGGTTATCAAATTCTTTTTTTCCTCTCGAGGGGAGTAGGTCCCTTATCTTCATTAGAAGTGGTCTTTCGTAACCGGAGGGCGAACCCATGGCATAAATTTGTTCGAGGATAGGCCTCCATTCCTGCGCCTGGATGAAACCGGCCGAAAGAAGAAAAAGAGAAGCTATGAGCCAACTCTTTCGGCTCCTTTTCCTGCGGTGCATGAAAACCTCCTTTATCTCATCAAATCATATATTTTTTTTCATATAATAAATAATAATTATGTAACATTTTAACTGGATATTTCCCTCCATATATTTAGCCTTTCGTCTTTTGTTTTTTTCTTTTCTAAGCATAAATCCTGGTCTATGGCTAAAAGGCCGTGTAACCTCTCAAAATAGGGAAAGGCTAATAGCCGGTTTCTTAATTGTTTTCTTCATCAGAAACATCATCTCTTCTCGCCGACTCAGCCCGGCCATAAGCCTTCATGTATTGAACCCGAAAATAACCAGCTGCCGCCTTAGGCTCAGGATAAGAAAGACTTAACTCTTTCCATGAAAGCTCTCCCCCCAGCTCTCTAAGGCTAGAATATCCGTGGCCGTTCAGCCAGCGGTCAACGCCTTCGACAAGAGAGCGAAGCGCTGCCAAACCGCGGTCATAAAGAAGACGGCAGACTTGTACTGCTTTAGCGCCAACCATAATCAGCTTAATAACCGCTTCCGGCGTCATGACGCCACCAGAAGCAGCCAGGTCAGCCTGGACGCGGCCCGCCAGCAACCCGACCCACCGCAGAACCTGAGAGAACTGGCCATGACCGCGAAAATAACGAACTCGCCGCCGCGCCAGGTCAACATCTGTTTCCAAAAACCAGTTAAAAAGCACCAGCCCGTCAGCTCCGGCTTTGGTGAGCTGATGAGCCAAATGAGGCAAGGCGGTTATCGGGTAAGGGAGCTTGACGGCTAGGGGAATGGTTGTCGCTTGGTCACACGCCCCCACTATGTCGACCATTTGTTTTTCCACATCCTGGCTCGAAGTGGCTAAATCAAGCGGTAAATGGTATATATTTAATTCCAGCGCATCGGCTCCTGCCTCAGCGAACTGACGGGAAAAATCGGGCCAGAGTTCAGCTGTCTGACAGTTAATGCTGGCAATTATGGGAATAGAGACCATTTTTTTAGCCCTTTCAATCAGTTGAAAAATCTCGCGTGGGGCATAAGCTAAAAGAGCTCGACTCTGGAGATAATCGCGAGCTTCGGGAAAAATAACGCCTCCGGGCTCATCTAAGCCGCTTTCCAGAAGAAACTGCTCTTCAAAAATTGATTTCAAAACGACAGCTCCGGCTCCCATTTCTTCAGCCCGGAGAATGTTGTCCAAAGAAGCTGTAAGATTAGAGCTGGAGACAACAACCGGGTTGCGGAGCTCAAGGCCTAAATAACGTGTGCGTAAGTCAGCCATTTTTCTCCTCCCAACCAGAATATTTTTTCTTCAGTTCGTCTATCTGGCAAAGATATTCTTTAGCCAACTGCCTCTCCAGGGCCCGCCAGCGATAATTTTCGGGCGGTGGACCGTTATATTGAGAAAAAAACCATTCAATGGTCTTCTCCAGCCAAACACCAACTGGCGTTGAACTAAAAGAAAGCTCTCGACGTGCTTTATCCACCGCCAGCACAAAAGGCCGACGCTGGCTAAAAGGAGAAATGCTCGAGCCACAAGGCAACTCGTCAAGCAAGGCAGAAGGGATATCGATGACCTCAACTTTTTTCCCGATGATAGCTGATGCTTTTTGGACGAAGCTTCTCAAGCTAATGATTTCTTCCATCGCCAAATTATAAACCTGGCCAAAACTTTTTGCGTTAAGCAAATTCCGGGCGATGGTCTTCACAACATCTCCCTGATAAATATGGGTAAAAACGTTCAGGCCAGCATCAGGAAGAAGAAGAGGCCCTCCATCGACTATCCGAAGAAAATAAGAATAAGCCCGAAGAGTGTAATCCCTTTCTCCCATCACAATTGGCAACCGAAAAATGGTCACAGGAAACTGATTGACGGCAAAAGCTTCCTGCAAGACAACCTCACAGTCTCGTTTGTTAACCCCATAAACCCACCATTCATCCTGAGCTGAGGGACGGGGCACCACTTCCCGGTTAAAATCTTCTTCGCGCAAAGGGCAGGGATAATCGCGAGTGACAATGTACACCGAGCCCGTGCTGATGTGGATAAAATGCCCTACGCGGCCAGATAATATATTAACCACCTGACGGCTTTCTTCTCCGCGGTAAGCAATCATGTCCACGACAACATCAAATTCCAGGCCTTTCAATTTGGACCGAAATTCTTGAGGCTGGCGCCGGTCGCCATAAATCCGCTTCACAGCTGAGCCAAAATCATCCGGGGTTAGACCGCGGTGAAAAATAGTCACTTCATGGCCATCTTGAAGAAAACGCCACACCAAATGATATCCAATAAACCTCGTCCCGCCTATGACCAGTATTCTCATCTTTCTTTTTTATTTCTTAACCTTTTAAATTAATAATATTTTTCCGGGGTTAAGAATATTTTTGGGGTCAAAAGCTTGTTTTATTTTTTTCATCAGCTCCAGCTGGGCTGGCTCAGTAGCCGCTATGAATTCCTCCCGCTTAATTATTCCTATACCATGCTCACCGGAAAGAACACCTCCCCGTTTTCTTCCATCTTCATACAGAAGATGCCGGACTTGTCTGGCCAGCTTCCCCCACTCTTCTTCCGGCAAAGCAAAAAGCTGATTTCCCTGCCGTCTGACGCGCGTGATATGGGTATGGACATTGCCGTCACCTGCGTGGCCGAAAGTTGGTAGCCAGATATTCAATTCTGCTTCAACTTCCTTTACGCGACGGACATGGCCAGGAATCTCTGCCCGCGGAAGAGCTATATCCAGAATTTCTACGGTCACTGGCTTTATGGCTTCATAAATCTTGCTTCTTATCTCCAGGATTTGTTTTTGTTTGGCCTCTGTGTCGGCCACAAAAACATCCAGCGCTCCCCTTTCCAGGCAAAGCTCAGCCACCTCCTGGGAAAGTCGGTCCATTTCCTCCTCAGAAGAAGCTTCCAGAATGATCAGCAGGTCAGTCTGGCCCACCTCTGACGGCCACTTCTTTTTTAAGAATTCCTCGGTAATGAGGATAACATCTTTCTCGACAAACTCAACCGCCAGGGGAAGGGTTTTTTCCTGGATAAGAATCGGCACGGTGCTAATCGCCTTGTCCAAATCTTCATAAGGCACGACCAATGACCGGGTAAAAGGAGGTGAGGGCAGCAATTGAATGACAGCCTGGGTAATAATACCCAGAGTTCCTTCGGAGCCGATCATAAGATGAAGAAGGTTATATCCGCTGCTGCTTTTAATTATCTTGCCTCCAAGATGAAGGACTACTCCCGAAGGAAGCACAACCTCCAAGCCGCGCACATAATTCCGGATAACACCGTATTTTACGGCCCGGCTTCCGCCAGCGTTGGTGGCAATTAAGCCGCCCATCTGGGCGCTTTCATCACCTGGATGGGGCGGAAAAGCAAGGCCAGCTTCTTCTACGACGGTTACAAAATCACCCAGGGTCACCCCAGCCTCAACCACGGCCATTTGATTAGCTTTATCCACTTCCAGAACACGATTCATTTTGGCTAAGGAAAGAACAATTCCTCCTTCTACAGGAATACAGCCACCACAAAGACCTGTTCCTCCGCCCCGAGGCGTAACCGGAAGGCCGAACTTAGTGGCCAGTTTCATCAATTCAGCGACAGCCTCAGTAGAAGTAGGGGTAACTACCACATCGGGAAGCCGGCGGAATTTGGTTTCAGTTGATTCATCATGATCATAATCCAGGATTTTCTCCTGTTCGACAATAACATTCTCCTGTCCGACAATCTTTCTCATCTCCTCCAAAATTTCTTCCTTAATCACGTTTTCCCCCCATTAATTAATTCACTACCTTCTCTTTCCCACTAATTTCGTTTTTCTGCCCCAACCTGAAAAACAAAACCGGCTCAGAAGCCGCGGGCAAACATAGCCCAAAACCGGTTCCCCAGCTCCCAGTATTTCTGGATAGCAGCTCGCGCAAAATCATTAGTATACTTAGTAAGATAAGCCTTAGCTTTGGTCACGGCCTCTTCCGCCGGCAAAGTTTTATAAAGTTGCTGAATTCTTTTCTCTATATCAGGGAGCTCCTCAAAGGCCCGGTCTTCAAATTCCTTAATAGCTTCTTCGATAAATTTAGCCGCCTCGCCCCATCTCACTGTCGCCAGGCGATTAGCCCGGCGAAAAGCCCAGGCCGCAGAGTCAGGCCGGAATTCATGTTGGGAGCAAACCTCAAAGCTCGACGGGAGCTCGCTGACACCCGCGAAAATAGGAATCCTGGCGCTCTGGCCTGGATTATCAAAGGCAAACCAGCAGATACCACCCACGGGGTCGGGTAGCCAGCTTCGGCATTGAATAACATGGGCGTAAGCACAAGCGGCAATGGCAATGGGACGCTGATATTCCACGGCGCCTGGCTTAAGCGTGTTGAGTAAAGACATTAAATCGCGGGACATCCAGGGATTAGCCACCGGGCTTTTCACCATCTCGCCGGAGCGCGGGTCCTTGACCAGCAGGTTTTTCGTCATATCAAATTCTGTGCCCGCATAAGTTTCCCGATAAAGCTTGAGAATATCCCGGACAGAAACTTTTTTTTCTGGTTTGAAAGAAAAAGGTAAAGCTTCGTCTTCCAGGCTGATCTTGAGCGAAGGGGCCAAGGTTTTGAAAATAAAATATTCTCTAATCCCAAAAGGTTTTCGGCCACTGTAAGCCTCCCAGAAGCGGAAAGGCTTGCCGCTCGCCGGGTCCCACCATCCTTTTTCTACGGCCAGGGAAATGACATTATCGGAGGCCATAAAGTTATTAGGGTCATTAAGATTAATCTCAGCAATGCGGGGAATATTGGCGGAAACACCAATGTGGTCGTCAGGTATCCTGACCGCAGCCCAGACAGCTCCTTTTTTTCCCAGGCCGGCGCCAAAAATTTCAAAATGCCACACTTCTTTGGGGTCAGCTATGGTTAAACATTCGCCCATATCTCCGTAGCCATAGGTTTTAACCAGCTCGCCGGCCAGTTTGATCGCTTCGCGGGCTGTCCGACAGCGCTGGAGCATGATTCTCTCGAGCTCTTCAATCATAAATAGTCCCTCCGGGTTGCGCAGCTCACGACGCCCGCCGATGGTCGTTTCACCGATGGCCAGTTGGTATTCATTCATACAAGGATAAGCGGTGTTAAGATAGGCATAAGTCTCCTCCACCTCAGGAATTTCTCCTCGCACCGAGACATTTCTTGTATCCCATGGCGTTTCTGTATGCATCAGGCCGGAATAAATCTTGGTCGTTGTCCCGGCTAAATGTTTTGCCCGCGGAACGATGTTAAGCCAATTACGATAATTGCCGTCGCAGGAATGAGCCGTGATTACTGAGCCATCTACCGTGGCCAGTCTACCGGCCATAATACTCGTACAACCTGTTTCTTCTGGCCAGTGGTGCTCAGTGGGCCCTTCAGGTTGCGCTAATAGAAGCAAAGCGAAAAGGAAAAGGAGCGGAAGAATAAGCGGGAAGGTAAATTTTTTCCCTTTTTTTAACCTCATCGGCTACCTCCTTTATTTTTTATCTATTTATCTAAGAAAATAGGCTGAAGTAATTATTTATACTCCCCTGCCAAGTGTCAACCTTACCCATGATTATTGTTATTTAAAGCTGAAAAGTGGACGGCTTAAAATCGATGCGGCCACGAAAAATCTGCTTCTCTATTTTCGCTTTTGGGTAATAGGCTGAAGCCGCTTTTTTCAGGACCCTATTTCTTTTCCTAACTCGTACGCCTGTTGCCTCACCTGAGCCTGCTCCTCCACCTCTCCCGGAGCTTCAGCCGTCGCATAGACCATGCCAATAATTTCCGCTCCTAAATAACCAAAAATATCTTGATAAGCCCGGAGAGCATTAACCCCGCCCGAAGAAAACACGTCTTTATCAGCATAGGTCAAAATGAGGCCTATCTTTTTTCCTCGGAAACAGGCATACTCATCCTTCCCGAAAGCATACCAGCGATCGAGGAAAATCTTGGTTTGAGCATTAATGGTGAACCAATAAACAGGATGAGCCAGGATGATAGCCGAAGCTTTTTTTAGCTTGGGATAAATCTTTTTCATATCGTCATTCTGGGCACATTGGCCGGGCCCCTTTTTTCGACAGCTCTCACAAGCCAAGCAAGGGTTGAGTCTAAGCGAAGCCAGGTTGATCATTTCCACTGAAGCCCCGGCCTCCATCGCGCCTCGGGCAGCGTCCCGGGCGAGGAGAGTACTATTACTTTTTTCTCGCGGGCTGCCGGTGAAGATAAGCAATTTTTTGGCCATCAAATCCTCCTTAAAAAGCAAAAATTTTTATGAAGAAAATCTTTCGATTTTCGCTTTTGCCCAGCCCGTTTCGCATGCGGCTTTTAACCCAAACTGATTTGCTCCTGGGCCAAAACATAAGCCGGTGGCTAAAGGATAATCAACTGGTCTTATAGATAGATTAATAAACGAAGGAGGTAAAGAAAAGGGTAATTATTTTTATTTTTTAGACTGAAAGAGGGCAACCATCTCCGGCTTCAGAAGAAAAATCAGCGAATAGATACCCAGGGCTGTACCGAGAGGAAAGTTCAAGAGCGCAAAAAAAGAAAGAATCAGCACGAGGATGCGCCCCCATTCCTGATGTTGAATTACCCCTACCCCGCCGATAATTTTAGGAATGCCAATAAAGAAAAAAATAGACCCTACTGCCAAACCAATTATCCGAAGTATTTGGGGTGCTACATCACCTATATCAGGTATATAAGATACGGCCAGCAGAATAAAAACTAAAATCGCTCCTCCTAAAAGACTAAGGGCGCCATAGATAATCCAGAGAAGCCCGATCAGCTGAGCATGTTTTTCCATCGGTAGCTCCTTTTTCTAGAATTTTATCATATTTTTTCTTTAACTAAACCCAGAATTCTAATTGAAGCAATTTAGAGTGCCCATTCCTTTATCGTGGAGGAGGAAATGGCCAACAAGCTTCATCTTTTTCATTCCAACCCTGGCTACAGCTCCGCCGCCGCTAAATAATTTTTATCTGGGCTGGAGAAAAGAGCACCACCTGCGGACGTCCGCGGTAATCTTCGACCAACCCGAAGACAGTCAACTTGACTCCTGGGATGATAAGGTTCAAAACGGAAAATGAAGAACGCCTCTCTCCGGGGATGAACGCTTGAAAATTACTCCGGCGAGAAAGAATAAGAGTATAACTTCTTTCTACTTTAACTTGTCGACAAATCAAATTTATCGCCTGAAATTCACCATAATAATTTTTAGCTTTATTATCTTCAATCGGGGTAGGCCAACCTGGCTGCCATTTTCCCCTTTTTTCGTGCTTGGCCTTTTCCTCGGCTTGCTGCAAACGCTCTCTCATGTCGGGATGGAGAGAAGCAAGGGGGAAAAAATCAGCTAATCCTTGCTCGAGTAATTGCTCATTAAAGAGAACCTTGCCCTCAAGCCAGACATAAGCCAAAAGACGACCATAGCTATCTTGCTTCTCCGCCTCATAACTCAGCGTCACGGCCTTTCTTAAGAGAAAAAATTGCGCATACTTGCGCGCTAAGTGCGCCCAGAGGTCATTTTCCTCGGAAGGATCGCCAATTTCGGGCGCATCAACGCCGAGAAGACGAACTCTTCTCTCTCCTTCAGGAAAGCGAATTCTAAAGGTATCACCATCATAAATATAGGTGACAACTGCTTTCTGGCCGGATGATGATTTATCACCGGAATGGCCAGGAAGAGGATAGGCTAAAGAAAAAAGAAAAATGGAAAAGATAAAAATAAAGACAAAGATAAAAATTAAATAAAAAGCGATGGGACAAACCTGACGGGCCCGAGTTTTGGAATCTAAATCCATAAAATTATACTTTCCGGGCGGATCACTAAACACGATTTAATTTTTCACCTGCTCTAATCTTTAATCAACGCCCTTTAGCGCTAAACTTTAAATGCAATAACTAAGTTAAATGCAATAACGGACATTATCTTTAATTAATTTTTTTACGGCTTGCTTAATATGGCGGCTGCTGAGGCCATAAAGTTCTAGAAGCTCGGCCGGTTTTCCCGAGCGAGGTATTTTTCTTACGGCCAGATGCACTACTTTACCCACGCCGGTGAGAGCCAAAGCCACTGCCTCCCCTAAACCACCCCAGGCAAAATGGTCCTCCACCACCACAGCGTTGCCTCTGGTCTCGCTCACTTGCTTTCTTATAGTCTTTTCATCCAGAGGCTTAATCGAGTAAGCGTCAATCACTCTTACCTTTATCCCTTCTTTATTTAATTCTTCATAAGCTTTAAGGGCTTCAAAAACGGTTATGCCCGCTGCAATGATCGTGGCCACATCATTATCACTCCGCTTGAGAATTTTAGCTCCGCCGATGGGAAATTTTTCCTTGGAGCTATAAATCACGGGGGTAGTCGGCCGAGTGGTGCGCAGATAAGCCATACCTTTATATTTAGCCATGGCTTCGACACAAGCTTCGGTCGAGACCGCATCACAGGGATAAAGAATCACACAGCCGGGAATAGGACGAAACATGGCTAAATCTTCCAGGCCCATCTGTGAGGGACCGTCCTCACCTATACTTACCCCCACATGAGAACCACAAAACTTGATGTTAGAAAATGAATAACCCGCCATACGTATTTGGTCATGAGCCCGGGTCAAAAAAGCAGCAAAAGTAGCTACAAAGGGAAGGAATCCTTTGGCCGCCAAGCCCATGGCCATACCGACCATATTTTGCTCGGCGATGAAAGATTGAAAAGAACGCTCGGGAAAGGCGGCGAAGAATTCTTCCGCATAGGTTGAATTTTTCACATCTCCGTCAAGAGCGACAACGCCTTTATGAACCTGACCCAGAGAGAGCAGAGCCTGGCCGTAAGCCCGGCGAGTAGCTGTTTTTTCTGAATATTTCGTCCGGGGCAAGTGAAAAGAAGAATTAAAAGAAGGGGGTGACTGCGATGGCCTCATCCTCACCAGCGAACTGGCCTTTATCTCGGGCATCGGGCCGAGTTCAGCCAGAGCTTTCTCTAATTCTTCTGGCTTAAGCGGCTTGCCATGCCAGCCATTTTTATCTTCCAGAAATGAAACCCCTTTTCCCTTGATGGTTCGAGCCAGGATAACTGATGGGCCCCGGCTCTTTTTCGCCTCCTGCAGAGCTTCGAGAATATCTTCTATATTATGGCCGTCTATTTTCCATACTTCCCAGCCGAAGGCTTTAAATTTTTGCGCATAAGCCTCAAGGTCATGACCGTGCATGGTCGGCTCGGACTGTCCCAACCGATTTACATCCACCAGCGTCACCAGGTTATTCAGCCTGAGAAGCCGGGCCGCGTTAGCTGCTTCCCAAACCGCACCCTCGGCACACTCACCATCTCCCATGACCACATAAACCCGGCCGGGCGATTTACCCATTTTCATGGCATAGGCCATGCCAACGCCGACTGAAAGCCCCTGGCCCAAGGAACCGGTAGCTGCTTTCACCCAGGGAAGACGGGGAGTGGGATGTCCTTCTAAATTAGAAGAGACGAGTCGAAGATTGTCCAATTCCTCGACCGGGAAACAGCCTGCCTCAGCATAACAGGCATAAAGGATGGGCGCGGCGTGTCCTTTGGAAAGGACCAGCTCGTCGTTAGCCCAATCATCAGGGTTAGCCGGGTTAAACCTCATTTCATGAAAGAAAAGGCAGGCCATCAGCTCAGCCATAGAAAGACAAGTGGTCGGGTGGCCGCTGCCAGCCCGAGTGGTCATTTTTAAACTATGATGGCGAAGCCGGGAAGCTATCCTGGCCAGTTGTTGTTTCTTATCCATCACTCCTCCTGTTTATAAACAACTTTATCCAAGAAATTCTCATTATAGTTGTTGACCCTATCTTCCTCAACCATCGTGACCAATCCTGTTTCCTTGAGACTTTTACTTGTGCTAAGCTACCCCCTTATTATTTTTCCTTTCAAGGGTTCATTAACCACCTAAAATATTTTGCTTTCCAGCAAGCTTCATCTCTACCCTGATTTCCCTGACGATTCAATTGAGTCTTAGCTTCGTCTCCATAACAGATTTAAAGATACTTCTTCAACCTTCTCTCTTGGTCGGAAAAATCAGTTCTAAACCAGCCCTCATTCGCCCGAACACCGTCTGCAGTCAGCTAGCCAAAAGTTGCTTTTATTCACCGATTCGAGCGAGAAGTCCCTTTTTCTGGACTACCTTAAAAACCTTTCGATAACCAATTAAGGCAAGCAAAAGATAGACGATATCGAGCAGGAAGCAGGTGATTAAGTTTTTCCAGGCAATCTGGCCGTTGAGTATAACCGATCTCATACCTTCAAACACATAGGAAGAAGGAACAAAATGAGCTATTTTCTGCATCCACACCGGTAAAATCGAGAGAGGATAAAAAACAGCTGACACGGGCTGGAAAAGAAAGGCCACTCCCCAGGCTAAAACCTCAGCCTGTTGGCCAAAACGGAGGATAAGTGAGAGCGTAAAGATGCCTATGGCCCAGCCCATAATAACTAACCCTAAAATAAAACCAACTAAGGCAAGACCCAGTAAAAAGAAATTAAAAGAATAAAGCGCCCAAGCCAGAAAAGACATAATGGCTCCCGCGACAATTACTTTAGCTCCACTAAAAAGCATAAGAGAAAAAATATATTCTCCGGGACTTAACGGACTGACAAAAAGATTAAGAAGATTCCTGGCCCAAATATCTTCCAAAAAAGAAACCGAAATGCCTTGCTGCGCTCGGAAAAGAATGTCCCAGAGAATAAGAGCGCCCAGGAGGAAAGCCACAAAATTAGGTAAGCCCTGGCCGTATTTCATGAGATAAAGACTGATAAAACCCCAAACCACCAGGTCAAGAAAAGGCCAGTAAAAAAGTTCCATCATCCGGCTAAAACTGCGGGGATAGAGATATATATGCCGCAGAAAAAGACCCCAGATTCTATGCGCTCTCATCCTATTTTTTTCTCTCGAGCTATTTTCAGAAAAACTTCTTCCAGGTCTTCCCCACGAAATTCGGTAATAATTTTTTCCGGCGAACCACTGGCTACCATCCTGCCTTGATAAAGAAAAAGAATCCGGTCAGAAATTTCTTCCATTTCCCTCATGTTATGGGAAGTATAAAGAATGGAAATTTGTTTTTCTTTTTTGATTTTTTTTAAAAGCGAACGTGTCTTGTCCGCTATATCCGGGTCAAGACTGGAGGTGGGCTCATCCAGGAAAAGAACTTGGGGGTCATTGATCATGGCTTTGGCCAAGTTGAGCCGGGTTATCTGACCTGAAGAAAGAGTGCGTACCGGACGATGAGCCAGGTCCTCAACTTCGAAAAGAGACAGGACTTCTTTGATCCTTTGCTCTCTATTCTTGACCCCGTAAAGCCAGGCAAAAACACGCAGGCTCTCCCGGACAGTCAAAGAATAAGGAAGAGAAACGTAAGTGGAAGAAAAATTTACTTTCCCCAAGATGTATGCCCGGTGTTTGGGAAAATCCAGCCCAAAAATCTTGATGCGGCCGCTGGTGGGGGTGGTCAGGCCAAGAAGCATATGGAGAATCGTCGTTTTGCCGGCGCCGTTGGGCCCCAGAAGGCCCACAATTTCCCCTGGATAAATAGAAAAAGAAACATTATCTACAGCCTTGATAGACCCGAAAACTTTGCTTAGGTTGACGACTTCAACTACCGCCTGGTTCATAGAGCTTAAACATACCGGAAAGCGGTAATAATTTCAAATATTTTATATATCTAAACTCTTGCTCTACGAGCTGTTTTTGGATAAAAATAATTATTCATTTTATATAAGTTATTAGATGGAGGAACAATTAAACTTGAAACAAGAAAAATTCAGTCTTGGCTTAGATTTTGGAACTAATTCGGTGAGAGCTTTATTAGTCAATCTGACCCACGGCGAAGAACTGGCCACCGCTGTGGCGGAGTATGAATCGGGGGAGCATGGGGTCATTCTTGACCCCAACGACCCAAACTTAGCTCGTCAGAACCCGGCTGATTATCTGAAGGCTATGGCAAAGGTTGTCCGGGAACTCCTCGAGGAAGCAAGAAAAAAAGAGCCGCAGCTGGATATTAACCAGATTATAGGGATTGGCGTCGATACGACAGGTTCTACTCCGCTTCCTGTGGACCAAAAAGGTGAGCCCTTGTCTTTCGCCGCTGAATTTAAAAACAACCCCAACGCTCAAGCCTGGTTGTGGAAAGACCACACTTCTACGGCCGAAGCTGAAGAAATAACTAACCTGGCCCGAGAAAAACATCCTGAATATTTAGCCAAAATAGGTGGCCGTTATTCTTCGGAATGGTTTTTCAGCAAAATCCTCCATTGCCTTAGGGTAGACCCAAATGTCTTTAAGGCAGCCTGGAGCTGGGTAGAAGCCACTGATTATCTTCCAGCTGTCCTCACAGGCGAACTTTCGCCTGCGCGGTTAAAAAGGAGTCGCTGCGCGGCTGGCCACAAGGCCATGTTTAACCCTCAATGGGGCGGCTTGCCCGCCAAAGATTTTCTTTCTCTCCTCGACCCAAGGCTTGCTGATTTACGGGACCGACTTTATGAAATAACCTACACGGCCGATGTTCCGGCCGGCCAACTTTGCCCGGAATGGGCCGCCAGGTTAGGCCTTCCTGAAGGTATACCCGTGGCTGTGGGTGCCTTTGACGCCCATCTGGGAGCAGTTGGCTCAGGTGTGGCTCCGGGAAAATTAATTAAAATAATCGGCACTTCCACCTGCGATATTACGGTCTGGCCTCTTGACTCCCCCCTGGCTGATATTCCTGGTCTTTGTGGAATTGTAGAAGGCTCAGTCCTTCCCGGTTATTATGGACTCGAAGCCGGTCAATCAGCCGTGGGCGATATCTTTAACTGGTTTGTTTCTTACATCCAGCCAGGCGGTGAAAAGCTTGGTTCACATGAGACTTTAACTGAGGAAGCAGCCAAACTTAAGCCAGGTCAATCCGGCCTCTTAGCCCTTGACTGGAACAACGGCAACCGCACTATCCTGGTGGATCAAAGACTGACGGGGCTGCTGATTGGCCAGACATTACAAACCAGACCAGAAGAAATTTATCGCGCGCTGATTGAAGCTACAGCATTTGGTGCTCTGACGATTATCCAACGGTTCGAAGAATACGGTGTGAAAATAGAAGAAGTCATTACCTGTGGCGGTATCGTGGAAAAGAACCCTCTTCTCCTGCAAATCTACGCTGATGTCTTGGGACGGGAGATGAAAATCGCCCGCTCCTCCCAGACCTGTGCTTTAGGAGCAGCTATCGCCGGCGCCGTAGCGGCTGGAAGGGAAAGAGGCGGCTTCCCCACTTTTGAAGAAGCCCAGGCCAGAATCTGCGGCTATAAACCCGTGACTTTTAAACCGGACCCGGACAATCATAAAATATATCTTGAGCTATACCGACTCTACCGCGAGTTACATGATGCCTTTGGCACCCCTGAGTGGCGCGGTTCTCTTTTCCATGTTATGAAAGATTTAATGGCCATAGCTGAAAAACAGAGGAAAGAAAAGTGAAGCTCAAGGATCTGCGGGAAGAAGTATGGCAAGCCAACCTCAAGCTGGTTGAATATCGCTTAGCTATCCTTACCTGGGGTAATGTGAGCGGCTTTTCCTCTGAAGAAGGAATAATGGCCATTAAGCCAAGTGGCGTGGCTTACGAAAAATTACGGCCTGAAGACATAGTTTTAGTTGACCTCGAAGGGAAGATAGTGGACAGTAAACTGCAGCCATCTTCTGATACACCCACTCACCTTGAACTCTATCGTTCTTTTTCTTCGCTTCATGGAGTCTGCCATACCCATAGCCGTTATGCGACCATGTTTGCCCAGGCGGAAAAAGAAATTCCTTGCCTGGGAACAACCCACGCTGATTACTTTTTCGGCCCTGTCCCCCTGACGCGTCATCTCCGACCTGAAGAAATTACGGAAAATTATGAAAGAAACACAGGAAAAGTCATCGTGGAAAAAATGAAGGAAATAGACCCTAAAGGCATCCCCGGTTGTCTTGTACCCGGGCATGGCGTTTTTACCTGGGGAGAATCAGCCCTGAAGGCAGTAGAAATTGCCTTAGTGGTGGAAGAGATAGCCTGGATGGCTTGGGGCACGCTCCTGCTTGAGCCAGGCAAGTCGCCTATTTCTGCTCATTTGCTGCATAAGCATTACAAGCGACGTCATGGCCAAGACGCTTATTATGGTCAAAAAAAATTAGGAGGCCGTCATGACTAATATTCCTTCTTTAAGGCTGGGGATCGTAGCCACCAGCCGTGATTGCTTTCCCTTAGAACTGGCCAAAAAAAGGCGAGAAAAACTCGTCAAAGAATGCCGCCATCAAAAAATTAGCGTCTACGAAGTGAAAAAGATCGTCGAAAAGGAAAGCGATGTTACCTCAGCCTTGGAAGAAATAAATAAAGCTCGCCTCAATGCACTGGTCATCTTCCTGGGCAATTTCGGACCAGAAGGGCCAGAGGCTATTTTAGCCCAGAGTTTTAACGGGCCGGTGATGCTGGCCGCCGCGGCGGAAGAGTCTTCTCAGGACCTCATTCAAGGAAGGGGGGATGCTTACTGCGGGCTTCTCAGTGCGAGCTATAACCTGGGTTTAAGACGAGCCAGAGTTTATATACCGGAATATCCTGTTGGCGACGCCAGCCAAGTGGCCGCCATGATGCAGGAATTCATCCCCGTCGCCCGGGCGGTTTTGGGTATCAAGAACCTAAAAATAATTTCCTTCGGTCCCAGACCGCATGATTTTTTCACCTGTCATGCACCTCTTCAGCCTCTTTACGACCTGGGCGTGGAAGTGATGGAGAATTCAGAACTCGACCTGTACGATATTTTTCTCCAGGCTAAAGACGACCCGGCCGTGAAAGATATAGCTGAGTCCATGCGGCAAGAATTGAAAGGGAGCAAGCCAGACCCTGGTTTGCTTAAAAAATTAGCCCAGTACGAGGTCGGGCTGCGCCGTTTTCTGGAACAAAATCGAGGTGCCGCCTCTTTTGTTGTTCTGGCCAATAAATGCTGGCCCGCTTTTGAGCGTTACTTTGGGTTTGTTCCCTGCTACGTCAATTCCCGGCTGGCCAGCGAAGGAATTCCGGTAGCTTGTGAGACAGATATTTATGGCGCCTTAAGCGAATATATGGCTGCTTGTGTCACGGCTGGACCAGTTACGCTTCTGGATATCAATAACACTGTTCCCCAAGATATGTTTGAAGCTGAAAAGGAAAAAATAGGCGATTACAAGCCCACTGACCTTTTCATGGGTTTTCATTGCGGGAATACTCCATCTTCTTGTTTGATCGACGCCGAACTTCGTTACCAGCTAATCATGAACCGACTGCTGGAAGCAGGACAAAAGCCAGATATAACCCGGGGCACTCTCGAAGGCCGCATTAGACCCGGAGCTATTACTATTTTCCGGTTGCAGGCGACTCCCGAAACCTGGCTCCAGGCCTATATCGCCGAAGGAGAAGTCCTGGACATAGACCCTAAAACATTTGGCGGAGTCGGCGTTTTTGCCGTGAAAGAAATGGGCCGCTTCTATCGCCATGTACTGCTGGAAAAACAATTCCCCCACCACACGGCAGTTGCCTTCCAGCACGCTGGCCGACCTCTTTTTTCGGCCCTAAAACTTTTAGGTATCGACGATATCAGCTTCAACCAGCCAGCTCACATGCTTTATCCTGGAGAAAATCCGTTTCCGGTTCGGCAACCTTAATCAAACAATAGCTTGGTTTGGATAATGAGGATAATATTCTCCTCTTTTTCAGCCAGCGCGGGGTTTAAATGTCCCAAAAATTGAGGTTTCTTTCTTCCCGAAAATTGGCTGGCTATCTTGAAGGATGGCTTTCCATCGGGCTTAATCTCATCCTCTTCACCGCCAAATTAGCCGTTGGCCGTCAGATTGGGTCAGTAGCCGCCGTGGCTGACGCCTGGCATACCCTTTCCGATTCTCTCACCTCTCTCTTGGTCATCATCAGCTTCTGGATAGCAGCTCGGCCGGCAGATGACCGCCATCACTTTGGCCACGGACGAGCTGAAGTCATCGGGTCGGTGATTATCGCTACCTTGCTGGCTGTCGTCGGAGTCAACTTCTTGAAAGAATCGGTCGAGCGGCTGGTGCACCATGAAGCCATTGTTTTCTCCCGGCTGGCCATTCTTATCTTTCTCTCCTCGGCTATCTTGAAAGAAGCTTTGGCCCTTCTTTCTTTTCGACTAGGGAAAATATTTCAATCATCTTCGCTAGTGGCTGACGCCTGGCATCATCGCAGCGACGCGATAGCTTCTGCCCTCATCGTCATCGGTGCCCTTTTTAGCCAGCAATGGTGGTGGGTGGATGGCGTGCTAGGTGTGGGCGTTAGTGGTTTAATCCTTTTCGCTGTGGCCAGCCTGTTTCGGCGCTCAATCAGCTCTCTTCTCGGCGAATCTCCTGCTCCCTCGCTGGAAGAGAAGATAAAAAAGACTATTCTCGATGTTGACCATCGGCTGGGAGAAGTGCATCATCTTCATGTCCATGATTATGGTGAACATCGGGAATTAACGGTTCATGTCCGGTTGCCCTGGAGAATGAGCCTGGATGAGGCGCATACGATTGCCTCGCAAGTAGAAAAAGTTCTTCGCGAGGAGCTCCAGCTTGAACCAACTATCCATCTTGAGCCAGAAAGATTTTCTCTTGACCAAAAAAAGAAAAAACAGGCAAGCAAAAACTCTTGAGGGATAAAATTAGTTTCATTCTTCAAACAAGGAGAGGGCACCGCGCGGAAGTTTCCCCTGAAAAAGCCGCAGAGCATAACGGTCAGTCATTCCGGCAATAAAATCCGCCACCCGCCGCTCCAGCGGGTCTTCTTCGGGATAAGTTTTCACGTAGGGAGCAGGGTTTTCTTTCAGCCGGGAAAAAAGCTCGGTCAGCACCTGCTTAGCCTTCTCGATTTCTCTTCGGACTAACGGGCTGGTATAGACTTGCTCATATAAGAAGTCACGGAGCTCAATCACGGCCGCCATCATTTCTTCGCTCATGGCTATTCTCTCCAAGTCACAGGCAAGACTTTCTCGGACTACATCCATCACCATCCGGTCGATGCGTGTCGCAGGCCAACGACCAAGAAATTTAACTAAATGGCCGGGAATATCTTTTTCCTTAATCATTCCTGCCCGCAAAGCGTCGTCGATGTCGTGATTAACATAGGCAATGACATCACTAAGCCGCACGAGCTGCCCTTCCAGGGTAAAAGGCATATCGCCCTTGCGGCGGGAAAGGATATCGCCCCTTCCTTTGGAATGCTTTAAAATGCCATCCCTGACTTCCATAGTTAAGTTGAGGCCCTTGCCATCATATTCTAACCGGTCGACCACCCTGAGACTTTGCTCATAATGAGTAAAACCGGTCTTCAGAAGCGAGGCCAAAGTCTCCTCTCCGGCATGGCCAAAAGGAGTATGACCAAGGTCATGCCCCAAGGCGATGGCTTCGGTTAAATCCTCGTTCAGGCGCAAAGCGCGAGCCAGGGTGCGGGCGATTTGAGAGACTTCCAAGGTGTGGGTAAGTCTCGTCCGGTAATGGTCGCCAAACGGAGCTAAAAAAACCTGGGTTTTATGTTTCAGCCGACGAAACGATTTACAATGAATAATTCGGTCTCTATCCCGCTGAAAAGCCGTCCTTAAAGGATGAGGCGGTTCTGGCCTTATTCTTCCCCGGGTCAAAGAGCTGAGACAAGCCCGGGGATGAAGCACCTGCTTTTCCGTTTCTTCGATTTTTTCTCGGATATGAAGTTCGGGTTTCTCCGCCATAGGTTTATTTTTCCGAAAGAAGCCATCGTTCTTTTCTTTGAGCTTGCTCGATTAAAATCCTGGGCACGGGAAAATTTATCTCCTGGCGATGAGAAAGCTCCATTCTTTCCGTAACCAGACGAAGTGAGGCTTCGATACCCAATTGATTCATCAGCCAGAAAGGACCTTGCGGCCAATTGAGAGCTGACTGACAGAGGCGGTCACAGGTTGCTTGGTCAATGAGGCCAGCTCCGACAACTTCCGCTGCGGCCATAAAAGCTACCGCCTGGAATCGCTGTCTGGCCAATTCAACCACCAGAGGGTCAAAAGACCGCTCGCGACTGGAAGCTTTATCTTTTTCCTGAAGAAATGAACCCAAAGCTTGCTGACTCTGCTCTTCGAATAATTCTTGAAGCCGGGAAGGAAGGGAAAAGAAGTTGTCAAAAGCGGAGAAAAGAGAGTCAGAAGAGCTGGTAGCCCGAGAAAAAGAAACTGCTGTCGCCAGGGCAGTGGCTGGGCCGATGAGTTGAAGCAGCGAAATAAGGCCCATAGGCATACTCAGCGCCAATTGGCTGGCTTTATCTACTAGTAAAACATCAAAACCCTCATCTACCAGCCTGATAGCTTCGAGGATTAAGCTGGTTAAAATTATGTTAACGACTCCGCCGCGGCGATAACGAAGAAGAGGAAAAACCAGGCGGCGAGCCCGGGTTAAAATCTCATAGCAGACTCCCTTGGTACTCTCAGTCGTATAAGGGAAAAAAGCTAATTCCACCGTTTTATTCTTCTGAGGTGGATAGAAAAAATGAGTCCAGACTACTCTTTCCGGGTGAACTATCCTGGCGGCCAAGGCTTCGGCATCAAGCGAAGAAGTGATGGTGGCTAAAACGGTGGGCGGAGGGAGAAAAAAATCAACCATTTTAAATAGGTTAGATTTGGCCTCCATATCTTCACTAATTGCCTCAATTACCATTCTCACAGTTGCCGTTTCTTGGAAAGTATCTTCCAGGATGAGGCCTTTTATCCTTTCTCTTATCTGGATTGATTCTTCGGCGGTGAAAACTCCTTTACTCACCCCTTCTTCCAGGCTCTTATCGATTAAATCAAATCCTTTGCTTACGGAGGCCCGGGTTCTTCCGACTAAGCCCACAGCGACCCCGTTTTGAGCCAAAGCCTGGGCTAAGCCTGCCCCCATCTTGCCTGGCCCGATAATCAAGACCTCTGTCTTTTCCGACGTGCCATCCTTCATCTTAGCCTCAAAGAAATTATTAGCCGTCACGGTTACTCCTCTCCTCGGCCTTCCTTGGCCGAAGCAAAATTTTATTCTTTATTTATTAAACCACAGTAGCCTAAGATAGGCCAGGTTTCAAACCCAGGCCGAACAACCTGGCCAGGCAAAAAATCTTTTCTTCTTTTGCCATTTAATCAAAATTATCCGCCTATATGACCTGGCTATGCTCTATCATAAAAGGAGGCAAGAATCAACGGCCATGATTAGCATTCTTGGTGAACAGCGTTGATTATTCTCGCTCAGGCGCTTTCTTGAATTTTGAGCGCAACTAAATTAAATAATAAACATCATGTCCTCGATTCGTCAGAATGTGCAAGCCCTATTGGCTGAACTTCCCCCTGAAGTGGAGCTGGAGGCCGCCGCCAAAGGCCAGCCACCAGAAAAGGTCCTGGAAGCTGTGGAAGCGGGCGTAAAGATTATCGGAGAAAATTATGTCCAGGAAGCCATAGCAGCCCAGGCGGTTATTGGTCGGCGAGTACGCTGGCACTTTATCGGCCATTTACAAAAAAATAAAGTCAAAAAGGCCGTGGAAATATTTGACCTGATTGAAACCGTGGATTCCTGGGAACTGGCCTTAGAAATCGAGAAGAGGGCTGCCGCTCTTTCCAAGGTCATGCCTGTTTTTATTGAAGTTAACTCCGGAAGGGAGCCACAAAAATTCGGGGTCTGGCCAGAGAAAGTCATCGAGTTAGCCCATCAGATAGCCACGCTGCCTCACCTGAAGCTTCAAGGTTTAATGACCATGGGACCATTTACTGGAGACCCAGAAGAAGCCAGGCCTTACTTTCAGGAAACAAGACGGCTTTTTGAAGAACTAAAAAAGCTCAGCCCGACCCGCTGGCAGATGCGCTATCTTTCCATGGGTATGACCAATTCTTATAAAGTGGCTATTGAAGAGGGAGCCAATCTCGTTCGCCTGGGCACTAAGATTTTTGGAGCCAGAGATTAAAGGAAGAGGGATGAAGCAAATTATTCTATTAAATTGGGGAAGAAAGGTTTATTATTAATTGCTGCGTAATAAAAATATAAAATACAAAAGTTCATTTAAAGGAGGGAGAATTGAAGTTTTCGCGCCAAGAATTTCTTAAAACTTTGGGTTTGAGTGCGGCTGTCTTGGGCATCACGCCCGGTTCATTATTTTCTTTATCGGGCGGCAAGGGTGCTAAAGAAAACCAAACAACCAAAATGGAGGTAGCCAAAAAGGAGGTCAACCGGATGAAAATCAAAGACGTAGAAGTTTATTACTTTGACATCCCGTTAACAGAGCCTTTTAAAATCGCCATCGGCACGGTCAAGGCAGCTAATGATATCTTAGTGCGGATTATCACTGACTCTGGTCTGATTGGTTTGGGCGAGGCCTCGCCTTTCTATCCGATAACCGGTGAAACGCAGGAGACTAATCTCGCGGCGGCACGGTCGCTACGGGAGATGATTTTGGGCAAAGACCCTTTAACTATAGAAACTCATCTTCATGAATTTGCTCCCTTCTGCCACACGAACCCCAGCATGGTGGCTGCTTTTGATTTAGCCCTTCATGACCTCCTGGGCAAAGCCGTTGGCCTGCCTCTTTTCCGGCTTTTAGGGGGCGAGCGCACCACCCTGGAGACGGACATAACCACGGATTTAGATGAGCCAGAAATAATGGCTGGCCGGGCAAAGAAATTTGTGGCCGATGGCTTCCGGACGATAAAAGTTAAAGTAGGCCAGGCACCTGAGCTCGACGAGGCCCGTTTAAAGGCCATCAGGGAAGCCATAGGCGATGGCCCGAAGATTCGCATTGATGCTAACCAAGGCTGGACTGTCCCGCAGGCGCTCGAGGCTTTGCGAAGGTTGGAAAAATACCGGATTGAGTTTTGTGAACAGCCTGTGGCCGCAGGAGATATCGATGGCCTAAAAGTAGTGCGACAGGAAAGCCCGATCCCCATCATGGCTGATGAAGCTGTTTTTCTTCCTGGTGATGCCTTAAAACTAATCAAAGCTGGGGCTTGCGATTATTTTAATATTAAGTTGATGAAATCAGGCGGTATAGCCAACGCCATAAGAATTGCCCACCTGGCAGAAGCGGCCAACATGAAATGCATGCTGGGTTGCATGATCGAGTCTCGTTTAGCCCTTACGGCCGCAGCTCATGTTATGTCCGCCAAGAGCCACACGATTATTTTTGCTGACCTCGACGGGTTCACCTCCCACACGGTTGACCCGGTGATCAACGGGATGAAATTTGGCGGAGGCCAGATTACCTTGCCCGAGCTTCCCGGCCTTGGTTGCGACATCGACCCTGCTTTCCTTAAAAAGATGCGCCGCGCCATATAAACAAGGGCGGGAAAGGCTCGTCGAAGCTGAAACTTGCTGCCAGGTTGAAAAAATTTGGCGAAGAGGTTTAAAGCTCAATCCAGGGAATAAGCTAAAAGAAAAGGAGGCGTCTCTTTTCGAGGTTAGCATTATAAATCATAGCTTATGAATAAATAAAAAGGGGAAATATTTTTTTTGAGAAATAATTAAGAAGGAGGGAAAGATGACCAGCCGGCGAGAATTCATCAAGCAATCTGCTCTGGGCTTGCTTTTTGCTGGAGCGTCAAGGGAGCATTCTTTTACTGCAGAGCTCGCTCTTCCCTCGCTTCCTTCTGAACAATATGGTAATATTTGGGTGATGGAGACAGCCCCAGGGGCGGAAGTCACGATTAACGGCCGGCGATGCGTTTACTTCGGCGGCACGGGATATTTCGGCCTGCAAGGCCATCCCGAGATTATCCAGGCCGGGCAAGAAGCTTTCCGTCAATATGGTCTCCATATCGCCACTTCGCGCACCGGGTTTGGTAATAACCCTGTGCTCCTCGGAGTCGAAAGAAAAATAGCTGAGTATTTTGGGACAGAAGATGCTGTTTATCTCGCCTCAGGCTACCTTTCCAACCTTATCCTGGTTCAGGGGCTGAAAGAGCGGTATGACCTCATTTTCATGGATGAAACAGCTCATTTTAGCATCCGTGATTCGGTTTATTCGGTGGGCAAACCCGTTCACCTTTTCCGTCATCGCGACCCAGAAGACTTGCAAAAAAAGCTGCAGCAGGAGTTAAGGCCAAAAGAACGTCCGTTAGTAATTTCCGATGGCCTTTTCCCTACCTTCGGCTTAATTGCACCGGTAAATGAATACGCCAAAATAATTGAGCCATATGATGGCTTAATTTGTCTCGATGACGCTCATGCAGTCGGCATTTTAGGTCCTCATGGCCGTGGTACCTATGATTATATGGGCTTGCAGGGCGAAAGATTCTTTTTTGGCGGCACTCTTTCTAAAGCCTTTGGCGGGTTTGGCGGGTTTGTTCCTGGCTCGAAGGAATTTATCGAAAAAGTTCGCTCGAGTGTGGGCGTCTATAGCGGCGCTTCACCTACTCCCACGCCCGTGGCCGCAGCCACGATGAAGGCGATTGAGCTCGTCGCTGCTCATCCCGAATGGCGGGAGAAATTACGTCAAAACGTCGCTTTTATTAAAAAAGGAATGCGCCGGCTCGGGTTTGATGTGGGCGATTCCCCTGTACCCATTGTCACCTGGACGATGAAAAGCGCCGCGGAAATGATAAAAATACAGCAGGAACTTTTTAACCGCGGGGTTGCTTTAGCTTATCTAAAATACATAGGCGCTCCGGCTGGCGGCGTGCTTCGCGCTTCCATTTTTGCTACCCACACCCGCGCGCACCTGGAAAAACTTTTGACTGAGCTCGAGCGCCTCCTCTAAAATCAAAAATCCTCTGAAGACAGCGGACTTTCGCTGCCTTCTCCTTTTTCCTCCTCCTCTCCCCTTTCTTTCGCTTTCTCGGCCTCTTCCACTGCCTGGTCGAGCTCCGTCTCAAAGTCCTCACCTAAATCTTCGCCCATCTCCCGGCCCATTTTCTTCATCCAGCGAGCGAGACTCTTCGGGTCATTTTCATCCAGGTCGCTGAATTTTGCCGGGTCAGCCAAGCTTTCCAACCGACTCTCCTCTGACCTGAAAACAGCCACCCTCGAGACCAGCCGCTTTAATCGCTGGCCGCCACAACGAGAACAGACAGGCTCGACGACTGAGCTAACCGAAAGGGTCAGGAAGGTAGAGATTTGGCCGCAATCTTCGCAGCGGTACTCATAGATAGGCATGGCTTTCCTCCTTATTAAATAAGAATACCCTCTGTCCAGCCCAGTTTTACCAGGTTAATCCGGGATGGGTCAGCTACCCCAAGGCGGTGTCTGGTTTCAGCATAAATAATGTGATGAGCCGGCGGCTGGAGTGGTCGGTCTTCGCCAAAGAATTCTCGCCTTTTGGCCTGAAGAATGCGGACCCCACAAGAATCAACTGCTACCGGGTCCTGGCCGACAAGAAAGCCTCGATAAGGCCAGACATATTGCTCGCTATAGTGGTGTGGACCAACGCCATGAAAAAGAGGCGTGAGCAGGAGAAGGATATTTAGTTTTACTTTGCCTTTAATAAGCGGATTATCCCAGAGCTTGGCCAGGTCAGCACAAGTATCAGGATGGAAAACCGAAGGATTAGGAACAAAGGTGATTAAATTCTTGAGGCAACCTCCCATCCCCGACCAGTAGTGAGTCCTGGCCGGCCGAACATTAATCAGCACCGTAGCTTGCTGGAAAATACGGTTTCTCAAGACGCCACGGTCATCAATCCCTATTCTTTCTTCAGGCACGCCGCAGTCCATTACCCGTTTTTTGATAGCCTGCTCCACTTCCCGGCCGGTAGGTAAATAAGACCAAACATTGGTTTTAATGCCCACGGTGTCCTCGGGTCGGATGAACTTTTTCCAGGCTTCCAGAGGCTCTTTTGTTTCCCATAAAGTAGCCACTGCTTCATCCAGCATAGCCTGAAAAACCTGACTGTTGACCCTTTTCTTTTCATCAATTACTTCGGGATGACGGATAAGAACAACTTTGGCGGAGGGCAAAGAAGCCTGCTCCTTGAACCGGTCTCCAGGAAACAGAGCTCCTGCCAAAGGACTCATCATGGCCAAGCGGAGAAAATCACGCCTCGTTAACCAATCCGGACTCATTGGTTACCTCCTTTTCTCTATTATTTATAACCATATGACCGTTCTTTTTCCAGCTATGTTTTCCTTTGGGTTTAAGCAATAATTCAGATCCACCTTCGCTTTTTCAAGACTCACTCAGAGTTTTTCCCTCCAAGAACACAACCTTGCTTTTTATGCCGCCATAATAATTGGTTTACTTTTTCCCGCTTTATAATCACGGCAAAATTTTTTTCGCCCAAAAATCACCGCCTCAAAAACTTTAACCCCTCCCGAAAACTTTCTTTATTTTAGTCCTTACCGTTTATATTTATTTTTCTATTTATTTTTGTTTCCTTTATCACCTATTTTACTTATCACTTTATTAAGGAGAGCTTCTGCTTCGGCCTCTGAGTCCGCGCTAAATACGATGACCACCACCTTGTCTTTGGCCTTTGCTCCTGTCCAGAAGCCGTCTTCGGTGCGCGCCAGACCGGACTCGTCAGCTTCCGGTAAATAAAAATCAAAAAATTGTCGCATCGCTCGCTGCGCTCTCTCTGCTTCAGGATAAGCAATGATCAAAAGGTGGGTTTTTTCTTTCTCTGTTCTTTTCAGCCTGACCAGAACAGCTTCGGTCGTCTGGTCGAGGTCCAACCAGTTTTCAGTGGCGACAAAAAAATGATAATTAAGAAGAGGTAAGGTGTGAAAATAATGCACCTGGCTTAGCTCCGCCTCCTCGGGTAAAAGATTGAGGATGTCCGGCCTTTTCCCTTCATTGGGGATACCTTGAGCAATGGCTTCTCCTATGCTGAGGATGGCTTTTTTTATTTCGGCCGTCTCCTGGTCAGAGTAGACAGAAACGTAATATTTATCTTTCCAAAAAGCCAGCCATCCTCCCTTATAAAGGCCATCCTGCCCGATGGAAACTCTTTCGCCTTCTAAATCATGGGTAAACACGCCGAAGGCATCTTCACTCCGGTCCAGGAGGAATAAATCCACGATAATCGTGGCCCCGCCCTCTTTTTGATAACGGCGGACAAGCAGCCAGCGGAACCCATAGGAACGGTAAACTTCGCCTGCTCCGTCAATATACGAAAAAATGGTCTCTGGCGTGTAGATTTCATCCTCTCCTTCTGGCCGCCAGCCATCTTTTTCGGCCGGTAAAAGAGAAAGCAGAAGCTGCTTTGCTTTTTCTTGACCCTCGTCACCGGGCATAGGAACCATCGCCCCCTCCAGCAAATAAAATATCCCCAGGCTGAGGAAGAGCCAAACCACCAGCTTGCGGGGAAATATTTTTTTCCGACTGAAGCCTGCGCCTTTTGTCAGGAAACTTTGTTGGGCCATTTATCCCTCTTTTCTTGCTTGACCATCAATTTCAATTCTTCCGCCAGTGATTAATTTTTCATTATTAATTTAGCCTTTAATTTATTATTCTTATTTATCTATTAATTTTATTTAACCTATCGCTTCAATAAGATTATCTTTGCTCCTTATCTCTTTTCCATAGCTGCCGGCTGTTCGTTGACCTGGCGGATGAGTCGGGGGTCAAATTTTGGCCGCCGGTCAAAGGTACATAACCCGTTAACCTCCTGTTCGATATCATAAAGTTGGGTATAACAAAAGCCAGCCACAGCGGGGTTCTGAAGAAGAGCCTCGGTAAGCTGGCGGTATCTGGTTAGAAACTCCTCCGGCGTTTTTGGCCTTTCTCCATAACCCCAGCCTACATCATCCTTCTGGCCAGGATTCCACCAGATACCACCGTATTCGCTGACAAAATAGGGTTGCCCTTGATACGGCTTATGGCGACGCGGGTCACCGTTGACAAAAACTTGTGGTGGCGTAGCTAAAAGCCCCGCGAAGGCCTGAGCGAAAGTATCGATATTCTGGTCATAATTATGCGCATCATAAACATCAGGCCAAGCCAGATGATAACCGCCTGAGGCGTCAATCACTAACCTGGTAGGGTCCATTTCCTTGGTTAACCGAAATATTTCTTCGATAAACCCGGGATAAATTTCATCCCAGCGCTCGTTGAAGGGACACCAGCCAATAATAGCTGGATGATTAAAATCTCGGTTGACCGCTTCCCGCCATTCGCGCTCGAAAGTTAAAAAGGTTTCAGGTCGGCTGATATCCAGTCCCCAATCCGGAAACTCACCCCAAACAAGATAGCCTAAGCGGTCGGCCCAATAGAGAAACCGGCGTTCAAACACCTTCTGGTGTAACCTGGCGCCATTAAACCCAAAATCTAAGGCTAGCTCAATATCCCGGCGGAGAGCTTCATCAGAGGGCGCAGTATAGATACCGTCCGGGTAAAAACCCTGGTCCAGGACGGTGCGCAAAAAAACGGGCTGACCGTTAAGGAAAATGCGGTTTCCACGACATTCAACCTGACGGAAGCCAACATAGCTTTTTACCTGGTCTATTTTTTCCTTTCCTCGGATAAACTCAATCTCCAGGTCGTAAAGATTAGGCTGCCTTATTCCCCATAGTTTAGGATTATTTATTTTTAACGGAATAAAAGTCATTTTTTCGGCCGGCACCAGACCGCTCATCACAGGTTTTCCCTCAAAGTAAACGCGAAAAGAAACTTGCCCCTCTACCGGAGGCTGGTTGAAATAAACAAACAGAGCGCCTTCTCCCCTCTTTCCCTGCGGATAGAACCGCAGGCTTTCAATATACGTCTCAGGAACAGCCTCGAGCCAGACAGTTTGCCAGAGACCGGTTGTCCGGCGATAAAAACAGCTATATGAGTTCAAACGTTTGCTCTGTTTGCCCGCGGGCTGGAGATGGCGACGAAGCTCATCCCGGCACCGGACAATAATTACGTTTTCTCCGGGCTGAAGATTAGCCGTGAGGTCAAAAGAGAAGGGTGTATAACCACCTTCATGCGTGCCCGTTTTCTGGCTGTTAACCCATACGGTCGTCTGATAATCGCCCGCCTCAAAATGAAGCAGAACCTTTTTATTTTCCCATGAAGCTGGAAGAGAAAATGATTTTTTATACCAAACAGCCGGGATAAAATCAGTAAACCCAACGCCAGAAAGAGTACTTTCGGGCGCAAAAGGCACCATAATTTGGCGGTCAAACCCAAAGCCCTGCGGCCGGCCGGCCTCTTCCCCTGAATCAGAAAAATCAAAGGCAAAATCCCAGGGGCCATTTAGGTTAAGCCAGGCTTCCCGATAAAGTTCAGGCCGAGGATATTCTGGTCGCGGAATCATTGCTTTCTGTGTTCCCTGAAGATCTCGGGAGGGGCGAAAGTGGTCTTTTTCTCTCGGTAAGGCGAAAAAAGAGGTGGCTGATAAAAAAAAGAAAAAGCATAAAACCTTAGCTAAGTATATCCACCTTATTATCTTGTAGCCCATTTTATTCTCTCCTCCGGCTTTTTTTGGCTCATTATAGCTTAAGAAAAAATCCACGACAATTTTTTGTTCCTAACCAAAGGCGCTATGTCTTCATTTTTATTTATTTTTTCCAAGCGCTAACGGGAACCAAATTAAACAATTGTTCGGCCGAAGAAAATATACCTATTCCTTCCCTCTATCAGCAAATAAAAAATGCTTACTTCCATTGCCGATATTAGATTAGGAAGCTATATTTTTTTTGAGACAAAATATTGGCTTTACTTCTTTTCCTTTTCTGGCCTAAAATCTCTTTCGTCATACATCCGATGCATTTAAGGTTGATCATCCCTTGTTTAGTCAAAATTTTCATAAACATCAGAAACTTTTTAAATTTAAATTCAAGGAGGTGTTGTATGCCCTGTTTTTTTCTCCAGCGAGGGTCAAAAAGACCCTTTCCTCTTGATTTTCTGCATCCTGTCTTTCTGATATTATTATTTACCTTCCTTCGTTTCTCCTCTGAGGCTGCCTCCAAAGTACCTATCAAATTTGATGCCTATCATGGTTATACCCAAACCGTAGAATATCTTAAAGCAGTGGCTAAGGCTTATCCCAGCCTGACAGAACTTATGGAAATAGGCCGCAGCACCTTGGGCAAACCTATTTATGTCCTGGCCATCTCCAACATGAAGACAGGAGTAGCTCTTGATACGCTGATTCCTCTCCACCATAGCCGCAATGAAGTCAAAAATGTGCCGCCCATGAAACGCCATCAGGGTAAACCTGGACAATGGATTTGCGGAGCAACCCACGGCAACGAGTTTACCGGTACAGAAGTCTGCCTTTACATTATTGACAAACTTCTCACTGGTTATGACACTTCGCCGGAAATACGGCGTCTCGTCGATGAAAAAGTTTTTTATATTTGCCCCGTGGTCAACCCTGACGGCGTTTATAACAGCGTGGAAGCAGGTATGTCGCAGCGCGGCAACGTCCTTCTTCTTGACGATGACAGCGACGGCCGAGTAAACGAAGACGGACCTGATGACCTGAACAAGGATGGCTTCATTACCCAATTCCGGTATAAAAATCCGCAAGGAGAATATGTCATTGACGATGGCGACCCCAGATTAATGATAAGACTCCAGCCCGGTGAAAAGACGACCAAGGAACGTTATTCGGTTATACAAGAAGATATAGATAATGATAAAGACGGCAAGCGGGGCGAAGACCCGGCCTCCGGAATTGACCTGAACCGGAATTTTCCGGAAGGCTGGTTTCGCAGCGACGGCTTTCCGGGAGGACAGGGTAATTATCCCACTTCTGCTCCTGAAGTCCAGGCTTTAGCCGAGTTTTTTACCAATTACCGGAATATTTTTATGGCCCAGTTTTTTCATACTTCAGGAGGCTTTACTTATCGGCCGATGGGAAGCTCACCCGATACTGCCGTTCATCCCAAAGATGCTGCTGTCTATGATTTTATCCTTGGCAAGAAATACCTGGAAATAATAGGCGAACCTGTGCCCGAAGCCTGGCAAAATCCCGTCGAGATGGAAAAATTTAAAGCCGCGTTGCGGGGCAAGACGAGAAACCGCTATGCCCTGGACCGTGGATACGAATTCCCCCGCGGCTGGCGCGTGTCTTATAACGAAGACGAAGACCGACCATACGGCTACGGCCTGCAAGCGGACTGGATTTATATGCAATATGGTGCTTTCAGCGTGACTACTGAGCTCTGGAATCCAGTCAGGGATATCCCCGGCTTTCCGGAAATGAAAGAAGGTGCTACTCGGGTGGAATTGCAGCGGGCCTTGCTCCGTTATCAAGACGAGCATTATGGCGGTAAATTCTTTTTGCCCTGGAAAAAATTCCGCCATCCTGAGCTGGGAGAAGGAGAGATTGGCGGCTGGATTCCGATGTATGCCGGAAGCAATGCTTACCCTGGTGAACCATTGCTTAATGTCGCTGAGAAACACTGGCAATTTGAGCTTTTCCGGGCCAAGCTGTTACCCGAGGTGGAAATCAACGAGGTCAAAACCAGAGTTCTCTACCAAGCTGATAACCCTCCTTCTGCCACAGTGGAATTAAGCGGAAATCAGGCAGTCGTGAAAAAAGGAGAATCAAAAGAGAAATACACTGTTCTTGAAGTCAAAGCGGTGATAGAAAATAAAGGCGAACTCCCAACGCATGTGGCGAGAGGAGCTAACCTACCGCTTAACCGTCAGGATGTTGTCTGGCTGCTGGCTGACCGAACCAAGGTGAAATTTCTCGTCGGCTCTCCCTGGCAAAGGCTTGGCACCCTGGAGGGCCAGATGAAAATACCTTACTCTCCTGGACGCGAAGAAACAACTCAGCGAGGGCAGCAGACGAGAATTTCTCCCGGAGGCCTGCCTGGTTTTCCTGGTCTCCCCGGCCAGCGTACGGGACAAATACAGGCGGAAGGAGAAACGGTAAGACAACTTTCCCCCTCTTCCCGGGAAGTGACCTGGGTCATAACCGTCGAAGGTCATTCGCCATTAAAAGTTGTTGCCAGCTCGCAAAAAGGCGGAACAAAAGTAAAAGAGATTAGCTTCGAGTGAGGAGGAAGCCATGTTTGGAAAAAAGATATCATTAAGGAAAATAGCCGGTCTCAAACCCACCTTTTTCTCCCTCTGCCTTACCCTTTGCCTGGCTGGCCTTCTTCTTCCTCTTTCCGGCCAGAAAAAACTGCAGACCAGTCCAGGCGGTTATCATGGAGAGCTCGATTTCCCGATAAGCTGGAAAAGATACTACAGCTATGCCGAATGGACCAAAATAATGCATGATTTAGCGAAACAGTATGATCACCTGGCCGATATTCAGAGCATAGGAAAAAGCCGGATGGGCCGAGACCAGTATCTTCTCACGATTACCAACCAATCAACCGGAAAACCAGAAGATAAGCCGGCCATGTGGGTTGACGGGGCGATTCACGGCAATGAAGTGAACGGTATCACCTGCTCTCTGTACCTGGCCTGGTATCTTCTTACCCGCTATGATTACGACCCCTACGTTTATAATCTCGTGAATCGCTATACTTTTTACATCCTCCCAGGATTAAACGTTGACGCCAATGATTCTTATGTCACCTGGCCTAATACGGCCAATAACCCACGCGAACCTTACCGGCCTGAAGACGATGATGGCGATGGCCTTTACGATGAAGACCAGACTGAGGATGTCGACGGCGATGGTGAGCTTTCGACGATGTACATCGAAGACCCCGAGGGAGAATTCAAGCTCTCCTCTGACGGCCGCCGTTTCATCCGGGTCACTGACCCGAGCGACCCGGCTCGCCGTTTTCGCTTGCTCGGCCCTGAAGGTTATGATAACGATGGTGATGGCCGCATAAATGAAGATGATATCGGCGGTCCTGACCCTAACCGTAATTTTCCGGCTGATTGGAATTTGCAACAGGGAAACCCCTACCCTCTCTCCGAGCCAGAGACGCGAAATGTCTATGAATTCTGGCTCAAACACCGTAACATTCTGGCAAGCTTTCATTACCATAATACCGGCCGCCTGATCATGTTTGCCACGCCGCCGCGTCTTCAACCGACGCTTACTCCTGAACAGCGTCAGCAAAGACAGCAACAATTCCAACAAAGACTCGCTGAGCTGCGTCAGACAAACAAATATGCCCAGCTATTTGATATCGAAGTTCCCCGCGAATACGAAGAAGACATGCGCGTCCAAACAGAGATTGTCACTATGGGGGCGCGTATCCTCAAAAATTACCGCCCCACTCCCTCCGGTCGAGTTGGCCAGGCCCAAGCTGCCTCTTATGAAATGTTTGGCCGCTATGCCTATCTCATTGAGCTTTGGGGAACACCTGATTTTGACGCTGACGAAAACGGTGATGGTCGGGTCTCCGATGAAGAATTTTTAAAGTGGATTGATGTTGAATTGACGGGGGAAGGCTGGATCAACCCTCATAAAGTAAGGCATCCCGATTACGGAGAAATATGGATCGGCGGGACAGCTAAAAAGCATATAACTCGCACTCCTCCTGCTCGGTACATGGAAGAAGAGGCTTTGCGCAACACCCATTTTGTCCTCTACTGCGTTAGCCAATTTCCGCAAGTGGAAATAGCCAACATAAAAATTAAGCCCGCCACGGCTGACCTTTTCTGGGTTGATGTGACGGTCAAAAATGACCGCGCCTACCCCACTTCTTCAGACCGGGCAGTTCAACTGCGTCAAGCGGTCATGGATAAGCTTATTTTTCGGTCTTCACCAACTATTTCGCTGATTGAATTGCCCGCTGCCCAGTCAACGCTTGACGTAACCAACCGTGCCTCCTCAACTCCTTTAGCTAAGGGAAAAGAAACTGAATTCCGGCTTAAAGGCCATGAGGCCCAGACTTATCGCTATTTAATCAAGCTAACGGGGGAAGAAGGTTGGGTTGAATTCAGCGTCATCTCCAAAAATGGTGGCCAAGATACTAAAAGAGTCTCCCTCAAAGCTGGGTCCTAAATGGCGGAAGTTTTTGCTCGAGCGAGCTGTTTAGAATAGAGAAATATTTCTTGGCGAAGATAATACTTTTTGATAATTTTAAAATAATTCTTTGCTTTCAAGAATTATTTTAGTAACCACCAAAACGAGGGTTGACTACATTGCTGAAAATAGAACCAAAAGTATAACTAAGGTTAAAAGAGAAAGAATATTCGTAGTTGGTTTCTAACTGCGTACGGCGCAGGAGTACTTCCTCAAGCGTAGCTTCACCGCGACGCAAGGAAAGCTGGTCGCGGACGCGGTCATACCGGCCATTTATGCTTACGGCCAAACCCTTAAACACGCGGAAATAAAGCCGGCTGGAAACACGCAGCCGATTTTTACTGAAATCGTGAAAATAATGAGAGCCGTGAATACTTGCTTCCCAGGAACCCCAGGGTTCCTTAAGCTCCAAGGTCGCCGTTAATGACTCGCTCCAGAGATTTTCCGCCGTTTTTAAATAAATAGTTTCTTCGCGATAAGTTACGGCGTTAAAACCAAGGCGGTACATTAGGCGCAGCTCGCGCCGCGTCGATTCAGAGTAGGGGAAAAAATTGAATTCTACGGCCGGCGCCGGGTTCAAACTGAATTTAATATTATTATATACCGAAGAAGACATGTTTAAATAAGCTCCCACTGACCAGTGGTCATTCAGGCTTTTCACCACCAGTCCGGAAAAACTCTCCGACTCAGTTCTGCTGATTATTGTTTCATCAGAATAAATATATTTCCTTTCATCAAAATCGGCTTCTAATCCGAGATGTATTTTGATTTCAGGCGTGACACGATTGGCAGAAAGGTCAGCGTTGAAGGAGGCAGTTTTTCTCCTTGATTCCCCTTCAAACCTTCCACCCAGACTGAAACTAAAAACCCAAAAATTCCATGGGTCAACTACTTCGGTCGGAGCAAAAGCGCGGCGAAGAGAAATGGAACAATACTCGGCTAAGGGAGTTTGGGCTAAATAAGGCATGAGCCCCATTTTAATCGTCCGGGTATAACCGGCTCTGACTTCTGTTTCGGTGTCTGTCTTCTTAGAAGAATAAACTAAAACATTATTATTTTTGGCATAAACTCCTTGCCCGATAAAAGTAATCGTATATTCTGTGCCGCCACCTCCAGTGCCTTGGGTTGTGACCAGGATATGAACATCAGCTTCTTTTCTATCCCGAACAAAGTTGACAAAAGGGATTTCTGTTTTTATGTAGCTCAGGTCGCAACGCTGACAATCGATAAAAACCCGCGGCGCAGAATTTCGCAGATTAGCTTCTTCCTTCGTCTCTTCTTGTAAAAAAGAAAAGGCCCCCCGCCAGTTCCCCGATAAGAGGAAAAAGAGCAGCGCGCCAAAAAATATTGGCCAGCACCTCCGCCTGCTTTGCTTTTTTTCTCGATGTCTCATAATTCTATCCTCAACATAAATTTGACTGCCCTTGTTTAAATTTAAGTAAGAATACTTATTTTAATTAATCAAACTCAAAATATGCCCGGGAGTAGATAATCATCTCTGATATCTTATTGGCCAAGCCATCCCTGGCCCATTTCAAACAGCCCAGAATATTAAATTATTAGCCCGTTAATGTCAAAAATCTGGCAACTCAACTGGCAGAAGCCAGCGCAATAAGTGCCCGGAGAAGTTTAAACCCCTCTAAATAATCCTGACTCTGGAACTTGAGCGTGCGCGCGTCAACCCTCTTCACGGATGGGATTAAAGCGCCAAGTTCAGCCTGATTACTGTTATGCAGCGAAAGCTCGAAATCATAGGGAGAAGGGGGTAGGAATGGTTGAAAGCCAGATATTTTCCCCACGGCTTCCTTGGCTGCCTCAGTTAATCGTCGCAACGCCGTTTCCCGGGGTAGCATCTTAGCGGCATACCGGCCCACACCTTCTTTTACAGCTACCGTGATTAATTTATCGCCTAAAATAGCCCTGGCCTGACGGCAAGTTTCAGCATCACCGCTAAGCATGATTACCGGGACACGCCAGTAGCCAGCAATGGCCGCATTGATTCCCAGTTCCGGCATTTCCTGGCCGTTTATCTTGATGAAGTAAACGGCGGCTCCAGAAATCGTGTGGTCAAGAATAGCAGCTCGCGAGCCAGCTCGGGCATGATAACCAACAAAAATGACACCGCTATAAGTTTCATCAATCCCTTCCATCATCGAAAGAGGTTTGGGTGAACCAGAAATTAACGACGCCCGAGGGTTTAGCTCTTGCGCCAGGATGTTTCGCATGCTGCCATGAGAATCATTAACCACAATTTCCTGAACGCCGGCTTCGAAAAGGCCGTTGATCACCGCGTTAACATCCTCCACCATCCATTTACGAGCCGCACTGTACTCGGCTGAATCGGCTGACACCTGGTTGCCATGAACCACTCCCCAGATTCCTTCCATATCTACAGAAATATAAATTTTAAGCGGCTTTTTCTGGCCAGAAGAAATGGACCAAACCAAAAGCAACGAAGCTATAAAGAATAACATAAACCTCTGCTTTTTCATTTAACACCTCCTTGTTTCTTCTTTACCTCTTTTTTCTAAAAGAAGCGAATGGCGGTGTCAAGAAAAATGAAAAGAGAGAGAAAAACTGACGCCCACAAAAATAAGCCCGGAAAGCTCGTTGAGGCGGCAAGGGGGAGGGAATGATTTAGAATAGGCTCTATTTTATGAAGCTTCCCAGTTTCGAGTTTTGGTTGAGGTCTCTAAGCTTACGCAAAGCCTTGGCTTCTATCTGACGAATGCGCTCACGAGTCAGCTTGAAGTGCTGACCGACTTCTTCTAAGGTATACTCCCGGCCGCCATCAAGCCCAAACCTCATGCGCAGGACTTCAGCTTCTCTCTCTGTGAGCGTATTCAAGGCCTCAAGTATTTGTTCTTTAAGACTCGTTTGAATAGCTGCCTCTGCTGGCGAAGGAAGGCTCTTGTCCTGGATAAAATCACGGAGAAAACTTTCTTCGTCGTCGTTAATCGGCACGTCCAGAGAGACTGATTCCTGCGTCAGACGGATTATCTCTCTCACTTTCTCCACTGGTTTGCGCATGCGTCTGGCCAGCTCCTCCACCGTTGGCTCCCTTCCCTTTTCCCGCTGGACTTCCTGGGCTATTTTGCGCATCTTAGCCAGGATCTCAGCCATATGCACTGGAATGCGAATCGTCCTTCCCTGGTCAGCTATGGCGCGGGTGATAGCCTGTTTTATCCACCAGGTAGCGTAGGTTGAGAATTTATGACCCCGGCGGTAATCAAATTTTTCCGCTGCCCGCATCAGGCCAATATTCCCTTCCTGGATTAAATCAAGAAATTTTACCCCGTGGTTAGTGTATTTTTTGGCAATGGAGACAACCAGGCGCAGGTTAGCCTCGATTAAGTCGCGACGGGCCTGGTCGCGAATCTTACGGCCTTGGTTGATTTGGTGTAACAGGTTGCGCGCCGCAGCCACACTCAGCCCGATTTCCTCTTTTCGCTGACGAAGCGCCTGCTTCTGTTCGCGCCACCTCTTCTCGAGATCAGCCCTTCTTTCAGCGCTAAGTCGGCCTGCTTTTTCAGCTGACCAGCTATGCAGGTCGTCAGCCAGTTCCAACATTTGCTGTAAAGCACTCCGGACAGCTTCAAAATTTTTTTCTTTCCAGGAAGTGGAAAAACCAAGCTCCTTAACTAAATTAATTATCTGCACTAAAACTCTTCCCCTTTTCCAGCGATAGCTTTTCTTCTTGGGAATTCTGGCCAAACGTTTAAGCAGAAGTTTGAGTTGCTTTATCTGGGCCAGATGAATTTCATTTTTTTTCTCTACCTGGGCTTTTTCAGCCTCGGTTACCTGCTCAAAGACGCTGCTTAAAGATTCGGCATTTTTTTGGATTTTCTCTTCCAGCTCCAGGATGGGCTGGAAGAAAAGCCTCGTCTTGGCCATGGCCTTAAGGATCGTCTTTTCTCCCCTCTCCATTTGTTTAGCCAGGGCAATTTCTTTTTCTCGGGTAAGGAGAGGCACTCGTCCCATATCCCGAAAATAGAGCCGGAGAGGGTCGTTGGATGTTTCCAGAGGCAATTCTGCCTCTACTATTTCTGGCTTAGTTTCCGTTAAATTCAATATATCTCTCTCTTCCTGGGTTATTGCTTCCAGTACTTCGCGAGGCTCACCCCGGACCTGGCCTGCTTCTTCCAGTTCTTCTTCAAAATCTTCGAATACTCGGTAATCAGATTTCATATCTCATTTCCCTCTGCTTCCGGTAAATTTATTTGTCTATATTATACCATAATTAAGAAGTCGCCTGCATAGAGAGAGAAATAAATTTTTGCAAAAACTTGATGGCTTCGTCTATTCGGCGAAACACCGGTAAACCAGCCTCCTCCCAATAAGCGGCGAGCGGGTCATAAAGTAACCCGGCGTCAAGGTTGAAAACAACTGGCTTGGTCGTCTGGAAAAAAATGTCAATCAGACGAGAAGCTAAACTTTGCGGCTGATGAAAATCCTCCGTATGGTTTAGCCCTGCCGGGAGAGTTTGAAGCGCTGGTGTCATAGGCACGGGCGAGATAACCGCACAATCTACGCCCGGGTCGTTGAGGATGGTCTCCACGCAGGAAATAAACACCCTATCATCAGCCACTGGCGTCAGGTCAAGAGGATTGCGAATATCCTGAAGACGGTCTATGCCCAGAGAAGAAAGAATGGTTAACAAATGACGCTGCGTTGCCGGGGCCCAGCGCGCTAACTTGAGTCCTCTTTCGGGCGTGATATTATCAGCCATAATCACACATTCAAACCCGGCGTTGCTCACCAGACCAACCCTTTGACCGGATGGCTTTTTTCCTGTTAGATGCAAAAGTGCCTTCATCCCTGTTTCAAACTCGGCTAAATCCTCAGCGACATAAACCCCCGCTTGCCTCATGATAGCCTGAAATATAGAATAATCACCAGCTATCGAAGCCGTATGGCTTAAGGTAGCGGCTTGCCCTTCAGGCGTTCTGCCTCCTTTATAAACAATGACCTTTTTACCCTTTTTTATGAGCCTGGAGGCTGCTTGAGCCAATAAAAGGCCATCTCCTTCTCTTAATCCTTCGAGATAAATAGCCAGCACCGAGACCCCTTCTGCCCCTTCCCGCGCAAAATACTCCAGATAATCAGCTACTGTCAGGTCAATCTGATTCCCAACCGAAATGGCTATCTCAGGCGCAAGAAAAGAAGCTTTGTTCATCCGGGTGATCATAAAAGCACCACTCTGGGAGATAAACACCAAACCAGGTTTTCCTCTTCTGGGCCGGGGAAATTTATATTCGGGGATGAAGGTCGTGTCATATCGGCCTGGTCGAGAAATTATCCCCAGACAATTGGCTCCGTTGACTACCGGCACAGGCTTTTTCTGACGCCTTCCCTCGGCTAAAAGCAGACGAATCTGCTCTTCCTGGGCCTGCGTTCCTTCTTTCTCGCCCAATCCCGAGGCAATAATGACCACAGAAGAGGCCTTATTGCCGTCCACAATCTCCCTTAAACATGAATAGCTGTGTTCAGCTGAGAGAGCATAAATAAAAAGGTCCACCTTTTCCGGAAGCTCGCTTATCGAAGGAAAGGCAGGACATCCTTCGATAACCTCAACACCTGGTTTAATTACATATATCCTTTCTTGCGGAAATCCTTCGCTGATAATGTTGTTAAGAATAATGTGTCCGAGGTTCATCTTTTCTGAAACGCCAATTATGGCTATGGATTGGGGACAAAGGAGCTTATCGATAAGCCTCACCGGCGGCCTAATTCTCGCTTCCCTTGGCGATGAAAAGCGAGCTAAACCGTCAAGGGCTATCAACTCGCCATCAGCCACTACTACCGGGTTAGCTTCCAGCTCTTCCAGGATAAAATTGCTTCTCGGCCGTGAAGATGAAAAAAGCCGCCCGAGGTTCAATAATGCTTCCAGCGTTCGAACTAATTTAGCCTCGGTAAGCACAGGTTGACCCCCGCGCGGGCCTTTAATCAACTTTTCATAAAAAGCTAAGTTCTTCAGGGTCGAGGCTATCCTTTTTCCATCGGCCAAAAACGGGAGAAAAAAGCCCAGGGCCTGGTTTTCTTTAAGCCGCGGAGCAAGGTATTCAACATCAACTCCGCCTAACCCGATGGTTACAACTGGACCAAAATCCCGGGTATGACGAAGGCCAAGGAGAAGTTCTTCTCCCAGCCCGACTTTCTCATAGGCCACTTTTTCAACCAGAAGGAATCCTTTTATTGCCTTTCTCACCTGAGATTCTTCCAGTTTCTTCTCTTCCTCTGGCACTGAATCTTTTCCCTCCACCCAGGTTAACCACCGCTCAGGAACCTCTTCCAGCATACGATGCATGGCTTCTTTTATTTCCCGGACGCATTTGGGCACAAAACGCACTCCACCCACATCAGTTTTATGCAGGATAAGCGGCGAAACCAGTTTTAAGACCACCTCCGGTGATTTAATCCGCTTTAAGTCTTCTGCCGCGGGCAACCTGCCCTGAGGATAAAAAATGAAACGAGGCACTTTTAGCCCGATGGCCTCAAACAAAGCATAAACCTCGGGCTCGAGGAGACGATTTCGACCTTCTCTGGTTGCCCGGCTCAATAATTTATTTACCAGCTCATATAATTCAGCCATTTTGCTCTCCTGCTTACTTGCTCTTGCATTTAGTATAAATTGGGACTTGGCCTTATTTCCCTTTTACTCAGCGGCCGCGTTTTTCCCTGGCCTACCCAAAGAAGCTCTTTCCCGGCCGAGCTCAAAAGCTTTAAGGTTGGTCGCGACCACTCCCTCTCCTCGAGGTCGAAATATCTCTTTAATTGCCAGCCGGAGGTTTTCCAGCTTAAGCGGCAAAAAAGGGCTGGCTGCACCCAGCACGACCATGTTCTGCGCTTTGGCTGAGCCTGCTTCCCGCGCCATACGGTCCGCTTCTACCAGAAGATGATTCTTCTGTTTTCTCAGAGCAGCCAAAACCTCCTCCCGGGGAGGATAATCAGGAATATTTATAAAAGGCACAGAGTTGGTAACTACAATTCCATCAGGCTTAAGGTATTCGAGATAACGCAGCGCTTCGAGCGGTTCGACGCTTAAAACCAGGTCTGCCCTTCCTCGAGGGATAAGGTCACTAAAAATCGGTTGGTCAGAAAGGCGAAGATGAGATTGGACAGCTCCTCCACGCTGAGACATGCCGTGGACTTCAGCTTGCTTAAAATTTAATCCCTCAGCCATGGCCGCCCAATCAAGGACGAAGGCAATAGAAAGAATTCCTTGACCACCGACTCCAGCTAAAATCAAATCGCATTTCATTCTGAAGCCTTCTTTTTCTTTCTCACTTCCTGGATGCATTCTCTGACGGCGACGATGACCGACAGGCCGTTAAATTCTATCTCCTCTTTTATTATTCTTGCATTTTTCGCCAGGTTTTTAGGAAGAGGCTCGATGACACGGCAATGCTCTGGCTCCACGCCCAAGCCGGCCATTATTTTCAGGAGAGGCTCACCGGAAGCATAACTCATTTGGCCACCAGTCATGGCCACTGTCCCGTTGTCGAGGATAATAACCGTCATCTTTGTCCTGGCTCTTGCTGCCTCGAGTAAGGGAGTGATCCCTGAGTGTCCAAAAGTTGAGTCGCCAATGACGGCGATGGAAGGATGAAGGCCGACTTCAGCCGCTCCTTTAGCCATGCCAATGCTTGCCCCCATACACACACAGGTATCGATAGCTTGATAAGGAGGGAAATACCCTAAGGTGTAACAGCCAATATCGCTGAATATGGTTGCGCTATTATAATCCTTTAGGGCTTCTTTGAGGGCTAAAAAGGTGTCCGCATGAGGACATCCCTGACAGAGCTGGGGAGGACGCGAGCGAAGAGGGAGGGAATGGGTCTCTAACTGAGGCCAACTGGGTAACCCGAGGGCTTGGCGTACTACATCAGGCGAAAGTTCACCGGACAGGGGCAAATCACCACTGAGCTTTCCCTTTATCCTTTTACCGGGTAGGCCCGTTATTCCGCGCAACGTCTTTTCAATGAAAGGATAGCCTTCTTCGACTACCAGAATGGTCTCAACTTCGTCGATTAAGCGGCGCATGAGTTTCTCTGGAAGAGGATAAGTTGAAATTTTTAAAAGCGAAGGCGGGGGAGAAATATCCTCCCAGTTCTCCAAAACGTAATTAACCCCAATCCCCGAAGCAATAATGCCCAGAGAAGAATTAGCCGGACTAAGCCTGAGCTGGTTAAAAACCGATTCTTCCGACAGCCGCCGTAATTCCTCCTGCCGGTCGAGGACCACTTGCCACCGGCGTCGCGCGTTAATGGGGAGGAGCGTCCAGTTACTTCTATCTCCCCGCTCTAAAGCTCGCGGCGAGATGGCCGGACGCGGCAAGATGGGTGAACGGCTATGAGCTAAGCGAGTCACCAACCGAATCATCACCGGAAGACCAACCGCTTCCGACAGGTCAAAGGCTTGCCTGGTCATATCATAAGCTTCCTGGGAATTGGCTGGTTCAAAGCAAAAAAGGTGGGCAAACTGAGCATAGAAGCGACTATCCTGTTCATCCTGGGAACTATGCATACTCGGGTCATCAGCCACGACGACCACCAGGCCGCCATTCGCGCCGGTGAGGCTCGAATTGAGGAAAGGGTCAGCGGCCACGTTTAACCCGACGTGTTTCATGGATACCATGGCTCTTCGGCCGGCAAAGGATACGCCCAGGGCTTGCTCATAGGCCACTTTTTCATTAACCGACCAGGAAGCAACTAAATCTTTTTGTCCCTGGGAAGCACCAATTAAATACTCCATGATTTCAGAGGCGGGAGTCCCCGGATAAGAATAGGCCGCTGCCAGCCCAGCATGAATGGCCGCCAAAGCTACAGCTTCATCACCCAGGAGGATTATCTTGTCCACTAAATCCTCGGCGAAATCGAATCTCTTCCCTAAAAAATAAGTCGAAAATAAGAGTCCAAAATATCTCTTCCCCGAGCGACTGTCAAGAGCCAGTTAGTCCGATAAATTTATCCTATTCCGATAAAATTAGGTTGAACTTTGCCGCCGTTTGATTTAACATGGCTATGTTAAAATTATTTTAATATTTTTAATATTAAGGAGAAGAAATGATTAAACTTTCTACCAAAGGCCGCTATGGAACGCGATTGATGCTGGCTCTGGCTCGTTATCAGGCCAAAGGTGAGAAGTCAGTCACCCTTAAAAAAATAGCCGAAGAAGAAGATATTTCGCTGCGGTACCTCGAACAGATCGTCATGCCCCTGAAAATGGCCAATTTAGTGAAGAGCATTCGGGGGGCTGGCGGGGGGTATGCTCTCGCCCGCAAGCCAAGCCAGATTAAGCTACTTGATATCTTAGAAGCTCTGGAAGGGCCCTCCGCGCTCGTGAACTGCGTGTTAGACAAGAACTTTTGCGACCGTCTGCCGAGTTGTGCGGCTTATGTTATCTGGAAGGAAGCCTCAGCGGTCATGGAAAATTATCTATCTCAAGTTACCTTGCAATACATGCTTGATATATGCGAGACAAAAAAAACACCCAAGAAGAAAACAGCCCGATAATTTTGCCCTTAGGCAAAGCATAAGCTGGTCTGATTAAAAGACCAGTTTTGGCGCCTAATTTTAAAAGAGACCAATTTTTTTCTTGACATATAAATTTCATTTTATTCTAATATTATTCCGATAGGCTTAATATTATTTTTTTAGAAAATATGTTTGATGCAGGGAAAAATTGCTGTGGAGCAATAAAATATGGTGGCTGAAATTTCAATGAGGAGGAAAGAATTGTTTGGCCGCTCTTTTAACTTAATTAAGTTTTTGGTTCTTTTAAGCTTAGCTACCCTAATGTATTTAGGGTCTTTTTTATTTTCCGCGCCATCGGCTCTACCTTCCTCAGACGGGCAAAGCCCTCAGGATTGTCAGGTCTGCCATGAAGAAATAGCTAAGACCTTTGCTCTTAATCCCCATCGAAGAGAAAATTGTACTTCTTGCCACAAACCGGCCGAAAAACATCTCGAGAACCCAGAAAAAGGCAATATTTTGGGTTTCTCCCCCGCAGAAAGCACGAATCAGAAAGTAGGGCCGTGCCTTAGCTGTCATCACGCTTCTCTTTCTCAATACGCCATGAGTCAGCATAATCGTAGCAACCTGGACTGCACCACCTGCCACTCCGTTCACCATGCTTCGCACTCCTCTTTATTGGCCACGGCTAAAAATAAAGTTTGTTCCTCTTGTCACCAAGATATCGAATCTGAATTCAACCTCAACGAGAGACATCGCCTCAAGGAGGGCATCTTGGAATGTACTTCTTGCCATAATCCCCATGAACCAGCCTTTAGAGAAAGGCTCGGGGGGTTTAAACAAGAAACTTGCTTAAAATGTCATATGGATAAAGGCGGGCCTTTCCTGTTTGAACATGGTGCTTCGCGAGTAGAAGGTTGCACCAGTTGTCATGTGGCTCACGGCTCGCCTAATCGCCATCTTCTCACTCAGGCGAGCATTGCCGACCTGTGCTTCAGTTGTCATACTCTGGCCCCTGCCTGGCACAGCCGGTTTACCTCACTGAGTACCAACTGCACCACCTGCCACGTGTCCATTCACGGGTCTAATTTAAGCCGGATATTTATAAAATGATCAGGAGGGAAACAATGAAAAAACAACTTAGTTTTTATGCTACTCTGGGAATGGTATTCACATTTTTCTTTCTTTTATCCTATCCGGCTTCAGCTTCCCCGACCGCCTCTTCCTGGCGAGGCTATTTTCTATTCGGGTACCGGTTTGTCGAAACCTCGGGTGCCTCCTATAAATATAGGGAAGATGTCAACCTTGAAAGAGGAGCCAGATTATTTAATTTATCTTTTCAATACCTCCCGGAGGAGAACAGCTCAAATTGGTTTGACAGCTTTTCCCTCTCCCTCCAGAATTATGGGGGTGACCCTTTTGAAACTCTTACCTTTTCTATCGGTAAGTCGGGGAGATATGACTTTCAGTATGAAAGGAAAAAAGCCAGCTATTTCTACCACGACCTCTATTCCACCGCCGAGGGAGTTTACGACCATCATACTTTCGATTTCGACAGAAGAACTGACACGGGAAAACTTCGCTTGTTTTTGACCCGTCAGCTTAATTTGAATTTTTCCTATGAACGTTTCACGCGGCAAGGGAAAGCTACGCCCACGCTAGATATTAACCGGGTTGAGTTTGAATTTCATCAGCCCTATGAAGAAGACTCTAAGAAAGCGACGATAAATTTAACTTTTAATACTCGTCCCTTTTCCTTGGTTTTAGAAGAGAGCATTCAAGATTATGATTTCAATAATTCTTTTTACCTCCCTGGTTATGCAGACGGAGGCCCAGCGGCTCGTTATCCTTCTTCTTTGAGTTATTTTTCTCTTAACCAGCCGTTAGACCTGCGTTCTTACACGCATGGTTTGAAGTTCAATATTCGACCTTTTTCCAGCCTGCTTATTTCCGGTTCAACTCAGTTCATAACCTGGGACATGAACCTTAATTATGAAGAGGTAGCTCAAGGGACGGATTACTTGGGATGGTTGTTCTCTTACAAATACCAGGGAGAGGGAAAACTGAATCGGGATTTGAATCTTTACGATTTTTCATTATCTTGGCTCCTTTCTAAACGAATCGCCCTTATGGGAAGTTTTTACTATCACCAATTAAAACAAGACGGCTCGATGAGCTTACCCGAGACCAAAGAAGAGGTTAATTTTGGTTATGATAATTTTGGGGCGACAGCGGGGTTAAAAATAGCCTTTGGCTCCAGATTAAACTTGACATTCGGGTTGCGGCAAGAAAGCAGAAGGCTAAAAGAATTAGAAACAGCCACCTATGAAAAAGAGACGCGGCAGAGCGGGTTTTTTGGTAATGTCCATTTTGAGCCCAGCCGGAAGTTTCGTTTGACTTTAGATTACCAAAGAGCGGAAGCCGAAGAGCCTTTTACTTTGATTTCTTCGACTATGACCAACCGGTTCCGTCTCCATACTCAATTACGGTGGACCAGCCTTCAAATTACAGGTTCCTACCTTGTGTTTCGTTCGGAGAGCAAGGTTTTTGTGGAAGAATGGCAGGCGGACCGGGATCAAGCCCGGCTCAATTTCACTTATAAGCGCGGGAGCTTCCAATTTTCGGGTGGCATGACTCTCATTGATATTAAGAAAACAGCTGAACGAACCGTAGCTTACCCACCTTTCTGGACTGGCCCCGCCGGTTCATTCCCCTGGCCAATTCAATTTTCGGGCAAGTCGCGCCTTTATGACCTAGGTTTTGATTTCCAACTCAGTTCTAATTGGCTAGTAAAGGGATCTGTAGAACGCTATACCAACCGCGGCTTCTGGCCTTTAGACCGAACTTTGCTCAAAGCAGCCATTGAGTATTCTCTACCGCATGGATACATTTTAAAGGCAAGTTATAAATTCTGGGACCATGGAGAAAAGTTAGCTGGAGCTAACAACTTTCAAGCCAGTATTTTTGAGCTCTCATTTGGTGCTCGTTGGGAATAGAAAACAAGAAAATGATTCAGAAAGACAGGAGGCAAAATGGGTAAGAAAAGCATATATTTGGCTTTAATTTTAATGGCCACGGCCACTTTTCTTTTCCTGAACGGAGCCCAAGAAAAAGTGGGAATTTTATCGAAAAAATCACGCGCCGAAAAATTATGGCGAACATCGGCGCATGCCAACACCACCTCCACCGCTTTTAATTACTGGAATAACGCCACTCCGGCTCAGATCCCGACCACCTGTGCTAAATGCCACAGTACACCTGGTTTTATAGATTTTATAGGAGCGGACGGTTCTACGCCAGGAGTAGTGGATAAAGCTGCTCCTATTGGGTCTACGGTTGAATGTTTAGTCTGTCATACGGACAAGGAAACAGGGAAACTGAGGGAACATGCCGAAGTAGTTTTCCCCTCCGGAATAACCGTGAAAAACCTGGGCGCCGAAGGCCTCTGTCTCGAATGCCATCAGGGGCGAAGTTCTACGGTGGCCGTTAACACAGCTATCACGAGCGCTGCCGCCCCAAACGAGGATACTCCCCGGGCCACTCTCCGATTCCAAAACATCCATTATTACGCTGCCGGAGCCAGTCTATTTGGCACGGTGGTTAAGGGTGGATATGAGTACGAGGGGAAATCTTATGATGCTCGTTTTTCCCATATTCCTGGATATAATAGCTGCAACATCTGTCATAACCCTCATTCTTTAGAAGTAGATTATAACCGCTGCCAGACCTGTCACGCAGGCGTTAAGAGTTTCCGGGATATCCGTTACTGGGGCTCCCAGACGGATTATGACGGAGATGGCAACGTCCAGGAGGGCATTTATTATGAAATAGTTGACCTGCAGGGAACGCTTTATGATTGTCTTCAGCAATATGCTCGTCAGGTCGTCGGCGTGCCCATTGTCTATGATGAGCACACTTATCCTTATTTCTTCATCGATAAAAATGGCAATGGTCAACCTGACCAAGATGAGATAAGCTCCGCCAACGCCTATAACGCCTTTACTCCACGTCTCCTGCGCGCGACATATAATTATCAAGTCAGCAAAAAAGACCCGGGCGGGTTTGCTCATAACGCCAAGTATCATATCGAGCTCCTTTATGACTCCATTGAAAGCTTGAGCCAAGCGCTTTCTTCCTATGTTGATATGAACCGTTTCCATCGGACTGATGAAGGTCACTTTGACGGGTCTTCCACGGCTTTTAGAAATTGGGATGCCACCGGCTCTGTACCAGCAACTTGTGTTCGCTGCCATACCGCCGAAGGCCTGCCCTATTTTCTAGCGAAATTAGTTAACGACCAGGCCGGTAGCCCTTCGAATGGATTCCTCTGTACCACTTGCCATACTTCTCCGCCTCTGTTAAGGCAAGTGTTTTCGGTGAGCTTTCCTTCCGGAAGTGTGCTCAGCTTAAGAGACTCATCTAACGTCTGTCTTATCTGTCATCAGGGTAGAGCCGCCAAAAATACTGTCGACCAGGCCATAGCTTCCTCTCCTGGACCATATAGCTTCGTTAATATTCATTATTATCCTTCAGCGGCCGTATATTTCGGTGTTGAAGCCCATGGAGGGTACGAATTCCCCAATAAAAATTATGCTCCTCGCAAAGATTTTGCCCATCACCAGGGAAGGTTTACCACTTGTGTGGAATGCCATATGGGAACAAAAAGCCCTAACCGAACTAAGAGTGCCGCGGACATGATTTTTCATAATGTTTCTGAGCCTGACCCCAGGGACTGCGTCTACTGTCATGGTCAGGATATAGCGCAACCACATCCAGGAGCTGACCCTAAGAAATTCGAATTTTCTGGTATCCGGCCGACCTCGGTTCCTGATTACGATGGCGACGGTAATACTCGAGAATCCATAAAAGAAGAAATCAAAGGGCTGGAAGCGGTTCTTTATGCTCGGATGCGGACCTATTCAGCTTCTCGTTTTGGCCTACCGGTCGTTTATAACGAGCACGTTTATCCTTATTTCTTTAAAGACAATAATAATAATGGAATAGCCGACCCCGAAGAATCAACCACCGCCAACCGTTATCTTTTTGACGCGCCGCTGCTTCGAGCTGCTTATAATTATCAGGTAAGCAAAAAAGAGCCATGTGGATTTATTCATAACTCGCTTTATGTGGCTCAATTACTGGTTGATTCCATCGAGCATCTTGGTGGAGACGTGAAAGCTTTCCGCTGGCGCTGAGTGGAATCGGGCTGGCTATTTTTTAAATAAAGCAAGCAACTTTATTCGAGGAAAATTGATGGTGGCGAGTCGAACGGGAAGTGATTTTCGCTCAATTCGTCTTATAAACAAAGTATTTGTATCGGTTTAATCTGGAATGGAATGCTTAAAAATCTCTCATTTTTCGCGTTGAAAAATTTAATAAGCTTTTTATTTATAAAATAAATTTAATAATAATTATTGACAGGATAAATTAGAATTTTTAAAATTCTACCGGAGGTTAGATAAATGAATCGTAAATTTTCAATCTTTAGTGCTCTGATAATAATTCTTAGCTTAGCTCTTCTAAGTCAAGCGAAATTTACTTATGTAGGTGCAAGTAAATGCGCTATGTGTCATCGGACGGAAAAACAAGGGCAACAATTCCCTCTCTGGGAAAAATCTAAGCATGCCCAATCTTTGGCCGCGCTTTCTTCTCCCCAGGCAGCAACTATCGCTCAAGAAGCCGGCGTCAGCCAGCCTACGGAAAGCCCCCAATGCCTTAAGTGTCATAGCCCTCTCTCGGCGGAAGCACCTGAGCTTAAACCCGAAGGAGTAACCTGCGAAGTTTGTCACGGCCCGGGCAGTGAATATCGTAAGTTAAACATCATGAAAGACAGGGAATTAGCTGTAAAAAATGGGTTGATAATTTATGGTAGTGAAGAAGCGATAAAAAAGCAGTGTCTTAGCTGTCATGCTAAGGCTCATGGCCGAAGCTTTGATTTTGCTTCTGCCTGGAATACAATAAAACATCCAGTACCCAATAAATGATAACCCCTTTCCTCTCTTTCATCATCTTTTTTAACTTATCTTTTATTGTCCCCCGAGATGTAAGCACCGGTTTACTTGTGCCTTCTTTATCTGAAGTTAGGCCTTCTTATAAGAATACCGATTGCTTACGCTGCCATGGCCAAGATTCATCTTTACCAGCCACTCTCAAAATAGATGAAGCGGCTTTTGCTTCATCTGCCCATGCCTCGCTTAGCTGTTTGGAATGCCATAAAACCACTCTCCAGGAAAACATAGCTCGCCCCCATGAAGAGAAAATTCCCGCGCCCGATTGTATCTCCACTTGCCATCTTCATCCCGAAGAAATTAAGACAGGAAAAAGTCCAGTTTTTTATAAAGATAGCGTTCACGGCAGAGCTTTTCTGGAGCGAGGGGAAAAAGAGGTGGCTCGATGCTGGGATTGCCATGGCAAGCACAATATTTTGCCCGCGAAGAACCCTGCTTCGGCCGTACATAGAGCTAACATCCCGCGAACTTGTTCTATTTGCCATGAAAATATGGCCGTCGTGGTTAAATATCATATACATGCAGAAGCGCCTTATCATGAGTATCTCCAGAGTGTTCACGGAAAGGCAGTTTACTTAAAAGGTCTGGTTTCTTTCGCCGCTATTTGTACAGATTGTCATGGTGTTCACAATATCCAGGGCCCGGGTGATCCTAACCTGATGGCCAAACAACCAGCCACTTGTGGTAATTGTCATGAACTTATTTATGCCTCTTATAAAGAAAGTATTCACGGTCAGTTGGCCTTAAAGGGAGATCCTTACGCTCCGCTTTGTGTTGATTGTCATGGAGAGCACCGAATTATATCTCCCTCTGAAACCGCTTCTTCCGTTTTCCGGCAAAATATACCTCAAACCTGCGCCCAGTGTCATGCTCGACCGGATGTGATGAAAAGATATGGCGTTCCGGCTGACAGGGTCTCTACCTTTATCGAAAGCTTGCACGGTATAGCTCTTACTTTTGGGGTTAAGGGAGTGGCCACCTGTGTTACCTGTCATGGAGCTCATGATATTCTTCCCGCTGCTGACCCGCGGAGCCATGTTCATCCTTTAAACTTAACCAAGACTTGCAGCCAGGGTGGCTGCCACCCGGATATGCCCCAATCCCTGGCCCGAACTAAAATCCACGTTGGTCTTTCGGCTCAACAACCAAAAATTTTACGCCATCTCGAGCTTATTCTCATTATCCTGGTTTTAATTACTATTTCTCTAACCATCATCTTTATTGTTCCGGGGTTATGGCGTCGGTTTCGGTTGATCTTCAAGAAAAAATGATGAAATTCCCGGTGCGTTCTTTTTTTATAACTAAATTGTTCTTAATCGGCTGTCTTTGCCTCCCAGCCTGGGCCCAAAGCGAAGAAGATTGCTTAACCTGCCACGAGGTGGCCATCAAAGAAAAAATCAACCTCTCTATTCATGGCCCGGTAGCTCTTAGCTGTCTTGATTGCCATCTTGATTTACGGGAAGTCAAAGAATTCCCTCATCCGGAAAAACTCCAACGAGCTTCCTGTGAGCCCTGCCACCAGGCAGAAGCCAGAGAATTGGCCAAAAGTATTCATGGAATGGCTGCTTCCTTAGGTTTCTCGCCTATTCTATGTCAAGACTGTCATGGCGGCCATGAAGTAAGAAGCGCCGTTGACCAGGAATCAGCTGTTTTTTCTCTCAACTTGCCCACTACTTGTCAGAAGTGCCATCTTGGACCGGTCTCCACACCACGAGGCCAAGAATTTATCCGTCAATATACGCAAAGTGTCCATTTCCGGGCTTTAGAAAAGGCGGGGCTAACTATCTCCGCTAACTGTACTCATTGCCATGGCGACCATAATATCTACTCTATCAAAGACCAACAATCTAAAACTTCCAGGCGGAACATAATATCTACCTGTGGACAGTGTCATGTGGGTATAAAAAAAGATTATCTTGAGGGAGTGCATGGAATAGATTACTTAAAAGGAATTAAAGATGTTCCAGTCTGTACTGATTGCCACAGTGAACATTACATCCTAAGCCCGCAGGATAAGCGTTCTTCGGTTTATGCCACGAAAGTAGCCTCCCTTTGTTCTAATTGTCACGATGACCAGCGGGTTGCCCGTCAATACGGCCTTCTGACGGCCAGGTACATAACCTATGCTGAATCATATCATGGCACCGCTTCACGCTATGGTGATATCAGAGTAGCTAATTGTGCCAGTTGCCACGGCTATCACAATATCCGGCCTTCTTCTGACCCTTTATCCCCGATTCATCCGGCCAACCTGCCTTCAACTTGTGGGAAATGTCATCCGGGAGCAAGCCGGCTTTTTGCGGAAGTGAAAATTCATCTTTTACCCAACGAAGAGCAAGCACCAAAATATCAGCTTAGTTATTTGGTTAAAAAAATATATATAATTTTCATTATAGCTATCGTCTCTTTATTTCTCCTTTTCATCCTGGCCGACATAAGCCATCGGTTATTAAGGAAACAAAAACATGGATAAATCTCCTTTTATCGCGGAGGATGAGTTATTTCTGCGGATGAACTTGACCGAGAGAATGCAGCATTTTCTTCTTATTTTCACTTTTTTTACTCTCATGATAACCGGCCTGCCGGTCTTTTTCTATGAATTTAAGCTCTTCCATTGGCTCATCCCGAGCGGCCGAATTTTTCTTCTTCGCGGCATATTGCACCGCGTGGCGGCGGTGTTGATGATAGGCAATCTAATCTGGCATATTCTGTATATTATTTTTTCTCCTCGCGGAAGAGAAAATTTCCGGGAAATGATACCCCGGTGGAAGGATGTCCGTGATGCTTTTGAGCAGTTCATGTATAACCTCGGACTTACTCGCTTTCTGGCTCGTCGCGGTATCGGTCGAAAATTTTTCGCGCGGCATCCCTACTGGCTTTTTGAGAGGCCGCCTCTCTATGGTCGGTATAATTTCATCGAAAAATTTGAATATTGGTCCCTGGGATGGGGGTCAGCGGTGATGATTTTCACCGGTTTTTTCATGTGGCAGGTAGAACTTTCCCTTCGTCTCTTTCCTCTTTGGGTTCACAATATTTTTGTCATCGTCCATGGCTACGAAGCAATTTTAGCCTTCCTGGCTATCATCATCTGGCATATGTATAACGTGCATTTCAACCCAGAAAATTTTCCTATGAGCCGAGTATGGCTCAACGGTATGATTACCGGACGAGAGCTCAGGCTTCTTCATCCTCTGGAATACCAGAAGATAGCCCAAGAGAGAGAACGCCGTCATTCTCTTGAACATAATAATTATCCCAACAATTGAGGACAAACTTGCCCTTCCGCCTCATTTAGAATAATTTAATCTGGATTTTAAACGAAGCCAGGCGGAATGTTGACTTAGCCAATATGTCTATTTAAAATCGGGCAGAAAGGTGCAGCTGATGACTAAACGGTTGTCTTTTTGGTTAATTGGTAGCGCGCTAGGAGGCGCATTTCTTCTAGCTCAAAACCAGTTCACTTATGTTGGAGCAAGCAAATGTGCTATGTGTCATCGAAGCGAAACCAGGGGTCAGCAAAGCCTTATCTGGGAAAAATCTTACCATGCTCAATCCTTCGCTACTCTTTCCTCACCTGAAGGCAAGTCGGTAGCCCAAAGCGTTGGCGTGGCCAAACCGGAAGAAAGCCCTGCTTGTCTTAAGTGTCATGCTCCTCTCTATGAACAAGCTCCGGACTTAAAAGCCGAAGGAATTACCTGTGAGGTGTGTCACGGCCCGGGGAGTGAATACCGCCAACTCGAGGTCATGCGCGACCGGGAATTAGCCGCTAAGAAGGGCCTGATTATCTATAGCGACATGGAAGCTATTAAAAAACAGTGCGAAGGTTGTCACGCCACAGCCCATGGGTTGAGTTTTAATTTCTCTGAGGCGTGGGAGAAAATCAAGCACCCAGTGCCCAGGAAATAAAGCCTTTCCTGGATTGCTGGCCCATTCTCGGGCAAACAGATGGTAGTTAGCTTATTGCCTTCGACAAAAAAGACTCTCTCTTTAGAGGGACGCTTTTCTTCTCTTTCATCTTCCCGCCCCAGCTAAAAAGCAAATTGCCCGGGCGACACGCCGAAGGGAAAATCAATGGTCCTCAGGTTTGACTTCTTTACCCGCTGGAAAACAATAAATCTCGGCGGAAAAGCTGCCTGAAACCGAAGAATTGACTAACCTGGCAAACCTGTAGCTAACTCGACTCATGTCTTAGAGACTTCTTGAAATCAGAAATAACTTATAAGCTTATGCCAATAAAAATTAGTAAAAGAAAGACAATGCCTACGTTTTAATCAAGGAAAACATAAATTTTTTGGGCGAGATGAGCCATTAACCCCACCTCCGATTGACAGATTGGTTAACTTTTGTTATAGAAGAAAAATCACCACCATTAAGACCAACAGGGGGTGGCAGAAAAAAGAAATGGGAGGCATAGATTTTTTAAAGGAAATAGACGTTTCTAGCTGGGCGCAACTTTTAGACAATGATTTCGAGGGAACTTTTATAATCGACCGGGATAAAAATATTCTTTTCTGGACCCGGGGAGCTGAGAAAATTTCCGGCTATTCCGCCGCTGAGACCTTAGGCCACCAATGCTCAAACAAATTCCTGATGCCGATCAACGAACAAGGGCTATTGCTCTGTTCTTCTTTTTGCCTCGCCAACCAGGTTCTTGCCGCTAATTCGCCGCGGCAAATAGAAGCCTACATTCATCATAAAGAAGGATATCGCTTGCCGGTAATGATGAGAGTTATTCCCCTCCGCCATGCCAGTAACGAAATCCTCGGGACGGCCCATATTTTCATCGATACTTCTCCTCGTTTGAGTATGCCACCGCGCCTGGAAAAGCTGGACCATCTCGAACTAATTGACCCTCAAACCTCTATCGGCAACCGAGCTTTCCTCAATATATATCTTCAATCCCGGCTGCAAGAATGGCAGAAATTTGGAATACCCTTTGGTGTCCTGATGATTGATATCGACCACCTGACCGAGCTTAACGACCTCTATGGACGGGCAACTTGCGACCGACTTATTGCCACCATCGCCCGGACCCTGCAGAACAACCTGCGCTTTGTGGACGTGCTTGGCCGCTGGGGCGATGACGAGTTTCTGGCTATTATTACTAATATTGACGAGAGCAAGCTTGATGTGGTGGCTAATAAATTGCGATTGCTGGTCCAAAACTCTTTTATCTTTGCCGAAGGAGCCTCGGTAAGTGCCACCGTCTCTATCGGAGCGACTATTGTGCAAAAGAAAGATACGGTGAAAGAACTCGTCGACCGAGCCGAAAAGCTGATGTATCATAGTAAATGGCTCGGCCGTAACCGTGTATGCCACCGCCTCGAAGCGCCCGCTAAAGCTTAAGAGCGACGTTCCCTCTGGTTTTACTTTTCTCCTACCTGGTTTTGGTTTTGCTTTAAACCTGTGAATAATTATTTACCTCCTTTTAATTTCCTGTAAATGTTGCATCGAGGCCCGTGGCTAAAAGACGCCATAAAAGCGCGTTATGTGGAGATAAAAAAAGGAAGCATCCCTCATTCGTGAGCCAAATTGATTCCAAGCTCATTTTACAATTTTTATTGAATCGGTGCGGAGCTACGTAGAGGAGTTTAGGCTGGAAGAAAAGCAAAAGATAGTCATGATTATGCCGGTAAGGTAAGGTAAGGTAAGGTAAGGTAAGGTAAGAAAAGGAAGGAAGGAAGGAAGGAAGGAAGAAAGGAAGAAAGAAAGAAAGAAAGAAAGAAAGAAAGAAAGAAAGAAACGCCGAAAATGAG
>FWPV01000973.1_pt1 | contig 84254 bp, 73 predicted proteins | sample 2228371 | NCBI WGS metagenome assembly FWPV01 (sample SAMEA103939776, study PRJEB20133) | metagenome
GGAGATCCCCTTTCGTCGCCTCAGTCCACCACCTTGGCCTGGAGATCCTCCAGGGGGCTCCTGTAGAGCTGCTTCATCTCCGGCTCGTATTTCCTCACCAGTTCCTGGTACCTCTTGTAGAATTCCCTGGCCTGCGGGCTCCTGGCCTCGCGGTCCTTGATGAGCTTCTCCACGAGCTGATCCGGGTCGGCTGCCTGGCGCCAGGCGGCCCGCGCCTTCTCCGAGAAGCGGATGTACTTGAGATGCTGGGCCTCCCTCTTTAGCTTGCCTGCCGTCTCCTCCTCCAAGGCCATCAGGGCCTTCACCTCGGGCAGGACCTGCTCCCTCCTCAGGTCCTCGATGACCTTCTTGACATCGCCTGGGAGGCTGTCGTACCTGGACTTGGACATGGCCAGGATGGGGGAGGAGGATGTCCCGAAGCCCGGATCCACGATGGTGCCTGTGACCTCGTAGAACTTCCCCGAGACCATGTACCATAGGGGAGCCGAGCATCCGTCGATGACACCCCTGGAGAGGGACTCGTAGACATCCCCGATGGCCATGGCCACTGGGGTCATGCCCACCCGGGTCATCACATCCGCTATGATCCCATAGGCATGGGACTTGATCCCCTTCATGTCAGCGGAGCTGTTGATGGGCCTTTTCTTGCTGATGCCGAGGAGCCACACGGCTGTGGGATGGAAGGTGAGGACCTCCAGGCCGGCGGAGCGGAATTCCTCCCTGAAGGCCGGGAAGGAGTCGTATAGCTCAACCCTGGCCTTGATGTCCGCACCCGGGATGTCGCTCAGGTAGACCATCTCCGTGAGGGTGGCGAGTCTTAGCTCTGCCGGCGCATAGGACGGGGCAGCGTATCCTATGTCGGCAAGGCCCCTGGCGATGCAGCCGATCTGTTCGGCCCCCCCGCAGACGGCCCCTCCGAAGGTCCATTTGGTCACCTTGACCTTGCCGTTGGTGCGTTTCTCCACCTCCTTGGCCCAGAGCCTGGCCTGCTCCGAGTGCAGGGCGGTCTCGCCTATGTACGAGGCGTAGCTCAGTTCGATGGGCTTGTCCTGCGCCCATGCCAGGGGACCTCCCCCTATCCCGAGCAGGGGTGCCACCAAGGACAAAGCGCCCAAACCCCTCCAAAAGGCATTCATTAAACCTCCTCTCATGGCGTCCTCCTTTCCTGAGATCTCTTCCATGCCCCGATGCGTCCTGGCAGTAGCGTCTGCATGTTCCTCAGGAATCCCCCGTCTACCTGGATGTCGCACCCCGTGATGTAACCCGCCCCCTCCGAGGCCAGCATGACGGCCACCGAGGCGATGTCCTCCGGGTTCCCCAGACGGCCCAGGGGGATCATCCCTTCCCGTGCCTTTCGGACCTCCGGGTCCTGGTACGCGGGATTGATGGAGGTCCATATGAGGCCTGGGCTTATGGAGTTGACCCTGATGTTGTGTCTTCCCCACTCGATGGCACACTGCTTGGTCAGGGCGATGACGCCCGCCTTGGCGGCGTTGTACGCCCCTATCCCGGGGCCGGGCTCGTGAGCGGCCACCGAGGATATGTTGATGATGCAGCCGCTCTTGCGGGGGATCATGATGCGCGCCGCGTACTTGGAACAGAGGAACACGCCCTTGAGGTCCACACCGATGACCGCATCCCAATCCTCCTCTGCGTGGTCCTCCATGGGCCCACCCCTGACGATCCCCGCGTTGTTGACGAGGATATCCAAGGTCCCGTACTCAGCCACGATGCGGTCCATCATGGCCTTGACCTCTTGGCTTCGGGACACGTCGGCCCTCACCCCGAGACACCCCCCCCCGAGGGACCTGAGCCTTCCCTGTGTCTCATCTATACCCTTATCGTCGACGTCGTTGACCACGACCCTCGCCCCCTCCTTGGCGAAGGCCAGGGCGATGGCCTGCCCTATCCCCTGTCCGGCCCCGGTGACCAGGGCCACCTTGTCCTCGAGACTCATCGCATCTCCCCCATGCCTTGTCCGGCTCCGGTTCGGTTTCCCATCTCCTGGACCCCTTGGGCCCGTAAGGGCCTCCCCGCCCTCAGAACATGGTCCTGGGCAGCCAGAGGGCGATCTCTGGGAAGGCCACTATGAGACCCAGGGAGACGAGCTCCAGCAGGACGAAGGTCCCGGCCCCCCGGAATATGGTCTCCAGGGGGACCTCAGGCGCCACACCCTTTATGATGTAACAGTTGAACCCCACCGGCGGGGTCAGGGCCCCTATCTCTATCATCTTCGTCATCCCCGCCCCCAACCAGATGGGGTCGTAGCCCAGGGCGAGGACCGTGGGGAAGACCACAGGGAGCGTGATGAGCATCATGGAGATCCCGTCCAGGAACATTCCCAGGGGGACGTAGAGGAGCAGGATCAGGATCAGGGTGACCATCTTGGGCAAGGGGACGCCGGCCAGGAACTTGGCGATGTCCGACGCGGTGCCGGATATGGCCATGAACTTGGCGAACACCAATGCCCCCACGAGGAGGAGGAAGATCATGGCCGCGGTCTTGGCGCTCTCGCTGAAGGATTGCAACAAGAGGCGTGTCTTCGCCCTCCTCAAAAGGGCCAGGGCCACGGCCACAGCCCCGCCCACAGCGGCCGCCTCGGAAGGGGTGAAAAGCCCGCTGTATATGCCGCCCATGATGGCCACGAACAGGACCAGTATCCCCAAGGAGCGGGTCAGATACCTCAGACGCTCGGACCATGGGAAGGCCTCGCCAACGGGTGCTATCCCCGGTTTGATCCTGGTCATCACGGAGATGCCGATTATGAAGACAGTGGCTGTCATGAGCCCGGGGATGATCCCGGCCAGGAGGAGCTTTCCTATGGATGTCTCGGTGATGATGCCATAGATCACGAAGGTGACACTCGGGGGGATCATGATTCCCAGCACCCCGCCCGCGGCCACGGCCCCGGTGGCCAAGGCGTCCGCGTACCCGAAGCGTTTCATCTCCGGTATGGCTATCCTGCCCACTGTAGCGGCTGTGGCAACGCTGGATCCCGATGTGGCTGCAAAGGCGGCGCAGGCGGCGATACTGGCCATGGCGAGCCCGCCCCTGAACCTGCCCAGCCAACGATAGGCCATGTCGTAAGCGTCCCGGCTGATCCCGGCGGCGAAGGCGATCTGCCCGGTGAGCACGAAGAGGGGGACGACTATGAGGGTCCCGCTTGCCACTGCCGAGTACGGGACCAAGGCCAGGGAACCGAATGCCTGCCCCAGGTTGCCCACCACCGCCAGCCCAGCGAACCCGGTGGCCAGGAGGGCGATGGCGATGGGGACCCCGAAGGCGAGGAGCATCAGGAATCCCATCATGATCAAGGTCACTTCGAGTGCCATCTCCGCCCTTACCCTTCCTGGGACATCTGGGAACCGGGTGTTTCGGACTTCATGGGCCTGGCTTCTCCTGGCGCAAATGTGCCATGGACCTCAGGAGATCCACCAGAAACTGAAGGCCGAGGAACAGGAGCCCCAAGGCCACCAGGACCCTCGATGGCCACATGGGGAAACGCGTGGAACCGTACATGTACTCACCGACCTTCACCGAGTAAACGGCTTGGGCGGAGGTCGCGTATAGGACCAGGGCTGTGACGGCAAGGGAGAAGAGCTGCACCAGGACCTCCACCGACCGCTGGGTGGTGAGGGACATGCGTTCCACCAAGAAGCTCACCCTCACATGGGTCCTGTCTGTCTGGGCGTAAGGGATGCCGAGGTAGATGACGAAGGCCATGACCAGCCCTGTGAACTCGAAGGCGCCCCGCAGAGGGGCGTTGAACAGGAGGCGGCCGCACACATCTACGACCGTTGGGAGCATCATCATGAACATCCCGGCCGCGGAGAGGTAAGACAGAAGGAGGTGGAAGTGCTCCAGGCGATGGGCCAGGCCAGCCAAGCCCCAACGGTGCTCACGGGGGGGCGTCACCTGGGGAGAGGGGGTCTCAGGATGTGACATGCAGTCCCCTCACTTCACCTCTGGAGGAGAGGGCGGCCCCGGTAGGGGTCGACAGGGGCCGTTTGCGTATCAGGTCAAGAGCGGCTCTGGGGAGTGCCATCATCCCATGAGTATGCACGAGATGGCCCCTGAGAACACCTCCAGGCCGGCCTCATCGGAGCCCGTCACCTGGATTCGAGCCACGTCAAATGGCCTCTTTCCCCCCTTCCTCGATACATCGAGGATCCGTCCGCTCACCGTCACGGACTCCCCGAGGCAGATGGGGCGCGAGAGTTCCAGCTCCTGCTCCCCGCTCATCACAGTCCCTTTGCGGATGTCCAGGAGAAAGTCCCTCTCCCAGTCGATGGCACTGAGGATACCCAGGGCCACAAAGGGCGCAAAGGAGGGAGGGACCACGCGGCCCGGGTGGCCATCATGGATGGCCGCTCGATCCTCATGATAAGCGGGGTGGTCCTCTCCTGTGACCTTCAGGTACTCTCGGATCTCCTCCTCCGAGACGGCACGCCTGACGGGTCCGAAGGTCTTGCCTATCAACCGGGAGCGTTCATGGGACAAGGGAACTTCCTCGTCAGGGTCTGGCCCCCCCCCTCGCTCACCCCTTCTTGCCGAGGTAGGCCGCCACGACCGCGGGATTCACCTGTATCTCTTGGGGAGGGCCCTCGGCTATCTTGGCCCCGAAGTCCAGGACGGTTATCCAATCCGAGATATCCATCACCACCTTCATGTCGTGCTCGATGAGGATGATGGTGACTCCCCAAAGCTCCTTCACTTCCATTATGTATCGGACGATATCCTGCTTCTCCTCTAGGCTCATCCCAGCCGTGGGTTCGTCGAGGATGAGCACCGATGGATTCATGGCCAAGGCCCTGCCTAGCTCCACCAGCTTCTGGATCCCGAAGGGCAGTGAGCTCACGGGGCTCTTGCGATAGGCCTCTATCTCCAAGAGCTCTATGATGCGCTCCACCTCCTCTCGGTCCCGCACCTCCTCGTGGGAGGCCAATCCCCAGAAGAGGCCGCTCCTCAAGATCCCCGTCAGGGGGAGCCTCCTGGTGGCGATGCGACCCAGCATGAGGTTGTCCAGGACCGTCATCCCGCCGAAGAGGGCCACGTTCTGGAAGGTCCTGGCTATGCCCAGGCGGGCGATCTCGTGGGGGGATGTCCTCGTTATCTCCCTTTCCTTGAAGTGTATCCTGCCTCTCTGGGGCCTGTAGAATCCGTTGATGCAGTTGAGGAGACTGGTCTTGCCCGCCCCGTTGGGGCCGATGATGGCCTGCAGCCTGTTGGGCAGGATCTCCAGGCTCACGTCGCGCAAGGCCATGATCCCGCCGAAGCTCAAGGAGACATCCTCGATCCTCAACAGTGCCTCGGCCATGAGAAGACCCTCTTTTTCGCGCCAAGGGTGCGCTGTATGGAAAGTGCTGGGCCCTGCCGCTACGGGCACGCCTTGGACCCCTGCGTGGCCTGCAATGGGTGCCCGACCGTTCCAGGGAAAAGGGCATCTCACCTTGCACCCTTCAGGGCCCAGCTGCCGAATTCATCCTGGGTGCGACCGGACTGGCCTCATCCTGGGATCGGGCCTGGCCGCCCTATCCCCCATGGAGTAAGCCGAACCTAAGTCAATGCGATAACCATATAGACAAAATTTTACCGCGTGTCAACAAAAAAATCTGATTGACTGCGCTCGGCGAGTCACGGGGGCACCGTGCCCCGGAGTCCAGCGTTTCGCTGGGTAAGCTGCGTGGCACCCCTCCGGGTTCGGGAGAAGGCCGAGGCCTTTGCCCTAGCAATTGTATCGGGGTTCCCCCCAGGACCGGGAGAGACCGAGGCGGCAGTGCACGGCGCTTTTACGTACCGTCAAAAAAAGGATGAGCTTTTTTTTATTGACAGGCAGTAGAAGATAGTATAAAAGAAGCGGAAACTGGCCGCGAAGGGGAGGGGGGGTCTCTCGCCCCTTGGGGGAGACGGGCCATGATGACATGGATCGCCGTGGGGATCACCCTGGGTTGTATCTACGCCCTCATAGCCATCGGGTTCGTTCTGCTGTACAAGGCCATGGGCCTGCTGAATTTCGCCCACCTCTCCTTCCTGCTTTTCGGCGGATTTCTCACATACAGCTTCATCACCTACCTGAAGGTACCCTTCCTCTTGGCCTGCGTCATGGCATTGATCATCGTCATGGGGATCGGCGTATCCATTCAGATGACCATGTTGAGGCACCTGATAGGAAAGTCCATCCACGCAGGGGTGATGATCTGCCTGGCCCTGGCCATGATCCTGAACAGCATAAGCGGGGCCATCTGGGGCTACTCCGAGAGGGCGTTTCCCCATCCCATCAAGGAGCAGTTGGTGGACGTGCTGGGGGCCAGGATCCCTTCCATCCACCTGCTCATGATCCTCTTCACCGCTGTCTTGTTCGTCCTGCTGATGCTCTTCTTCAGGTACACCGCGGTGGGGATTCAGTTCAGGGCCGCGGCAGACTCCCAGGAGGGTGCCATGCTCTCCGGGATCGACGTGAACCGGGTCTACGTGGTGGCGTGGAGCCTCTCTGCTGCGGTGGGGTGCTTGGCTGGGATCACCGCTGCCAATATCCAGGTGATGGACCAGAACCTTGGATTCATCGCCATAAAGTCCTTTCCGGTGATGGTGCTCGGGGGAATGACGAGCGTGGCCGGGCCCATCGTAGCAGGACCCATCGTGGGCCTCATAGAGATGGGCGTGGGTTGGTATCTGGGGCAAGGTGCGCGAGACGTCATCCCGTACCTGTTGCTGTTCATCATCCTCCTGGTGAAGCCCTATGGCCTCTTCGGGGAGAGGACCATCGAGAGGCTCTGAGCGACCCGAGGAGCGATTCGGATGCCAGCGGGCTGTTACAAGACCCGTTACATAGAGGACATGGCCCTCCTAGGGACCACCTGGAAGAAGTGCTGGCTGGTCGTGTTGGCGCTTTTGGCCCTCGTAGTGCCACTGCTTGCGAGCAATTATCTGTTGTCGCTGCTCAATCTATCGCTCATCTACATCATAGCGGTCCTCGGGCTCAACCTCCTCACAGGGAATGCCGGACAGATCTCCCTGGGCAATGCCGCATTCCTGGCCATCGGCGCCTTCACTGCCGGGAGTCTTGCCAGCATGCTGAAGTTCCCGTTTTGGTTGACGGTCCCGTCGGGTGGGGTCGCGGCCATGCTGGTGGGCATAGTGGTGGGGATCCCTGCCCTGCGGATCAAGGGTTTCTACCTGCTGCTGGCCACCTTTGCGTTGCATTTCATCACGGAGAGCCTCTCCCTTTCCTATCAGATAAGATTCTTCGGCCCGGTGGGGATCAGGTTTCCGGCCCCGGCCCTGGGGCCCCTTGTCTTCGATTCCCCCCAGAAGTACTACTACCTGCTCCTGGTCATCTGTGCCGTGGCCGTCCTCTTCATGGCCAATGTGATCCGGACACAGGAGGGCAGGGCCTTCATGGCCGTGCGAGACCGCGACATCGCCGCCATGCTCATCGGGGTGGACGTGGCGAGGACCAAGATAGTGGCCTTTGCCCTGAGCTCGTTCTACGTTGGGGTGGCCGGGGCACTGCTCGGTTACTATTTCGGCAATGTCAGCGCCGAGAACTTCCCCCTGATGCTGGCTGTTGACCACCTGGCCATGATAATCATCGGGGGCATGGGGAGCATCTTCGGGTCCATCTCGGGCACCATATTCGTGGTCCTCTTTCCCCATATCATCCCTGAGTTCATCGCCCTGGTCATGTCTTTCTCCTCGGCCCTCGGGGCGGTGATGAAACCTCACGAGTTCGAGATTCGAACTATCCTCATGGGGCTCCTCATCCTCTTCGTCCTCATCTACAAACCCGAGGGCCTCCATGGGGCGTACGAGGACTTGAAGCACTACTTCAAGAACTGGCCCTTCAGATACTGACGGCTAGGGGTCGGACATGTTGATGCAGATCAAGAACCTGGAGGTGGTCTACCAGGACAGCATCCTGGCGGTCCGGGGGGTATCCATAGAGGTGCCACCCAAGGAGAGGATCGCCCTATTGGGGGCCAATGGGGCGGGCAAGACCACCATCCTCCGCGCCATCTCGGGGCTGCTCGGATTTTACAACGGCAAGATCACTGAGGGCAGCGTCTCCTTCGACGGCGAGGACACGACCCATATGGACACGCGGTCCATAGTGAGGAGAGGGCTCTCTCTCGCCCCCGAAGGCCGAAGGCTCTTCGAGCACCTCTCGGTGGAGGAAAACCTGCTGGTGGGGGGCAGTCTCAACCCATCGCAGAAGGTGAGCCGGGAGAAGATGGAACGAGTCTTCGCCTACTTCCCGAGACTGGCGGAGAGACGAAGGCAGACCTGCGGCTATCTCAGCGGAGGGGAGCAACAGATGCTCGTCCTAGGGAGGGCCTTGATGTCCACGCCCAAGCTCCTGGCCGTGGACGAACTCTCCCTCGGCCTGGCCCCCATGGTCGTTCAGGACCTGGCCCAACGCCTCTCGGACATCAACAGGGAGGAGGGGGTGGCCATCCTCCTGGTGGAACAGAACGCTGAGATGGCCCTCTCCTTCGTCTCGTACGCGTACGTGCTGGAGACCGGGCGGATAGTGCTCAACGATCGGTCGGAAAGGCTGAGGGAGAATCCCGAGGTCAAGGAATTCTATCTGGGCATGTCGGTGGGCGGTGAGAAGAAGGGCTTCGCCGAGGTGAAATTCCGCAAGAGGGAGAAGGGGTGGCTGGTGTGAGACAGGGAGCCACCCCGGTTCGCCCAGCAGGGCCTCCGGGAGGGGCAGTGGGAGACAGAGGGCAAGCCGAGGCAAGACAGGTAACCTTTCCACAGCTGCTGGCGGACAGGGCGAGGCGCACCCCTCATGGTATCGCCATGAGGAGGAAGAGACTCGGTCTTTGGCGTGAATACACCTGGGGGGAGTATTACGAGCACGTCAGGAGGCTTGCGGCCGGCCTTGTGGAACTGGGGCTCGGGCCCGGTGAGCGCGTGGCTATTCAGGCGAACAATTCCCCGGAGTGGCTGTTCGCTGACCTCGCCATCCAGATGGCAGGCGGGGTCACTGTGGGGATCCATCCCACCAGTTCCAGTGCCGAGGCAGGGTTCATCGTGCAAGACAGCGGGGCCCAATACTTCATCGCAGGACATCAGGGGCACCTGGACAGCATTTTGGCCATGAGACAGGAACTTCCCCTCCTGAGGAAGATCATCCTCATCGAGACGAGGGGGATGCGCCGGCACCAAGACCCCATGGTCATCCCATTCGAGGATGTGGAGCGGCTGGGGGAGAAGAGGCTCCTGAAGGAGCCTGACTGGGCCGAGGGTGTCCTCGATGGACAAGACCCGCAGAAGGTATGTCTCTTCATCTACACCTCCGGTACCACAGGGAGGCCCAAGGCCGCCTTGTTCTCGGCCTCCAGCGCCATCTCCACGGTGGAGGACCTCCTGGAGGCCAATCCCATAAAGGAGGACGACTCCATCCTCTCCTATCTCCCCCTTTGCGAGGGCATGGAGAGGCTGCTTTCGGTGTTCGTGCCCCTTCGCGTAGGGTGCGTGGTGAACTTCCCCGAGAGCACCGCCACAGTGGGAGATGCCCTGTACGATATCGCCCCCACCGTCGTCCACTTCCTTCCAAGGGCCCTCGAGTCCCTGGTCGGCTCCATAATGATAGGGGTGCGCAAGGCGGACAGGCTCAAACGGCTCTTCTATGAGACCTCCTTTGCCATCGCCCAGAGGAAGACCTCCCTGGAGTTGGAGGGCAAGGGCTCACCGTGGTGGCTGAGGGTGTGCCACGCCTTGGGGGGGCTTTTGGTCTTTCGCAAGATCAAGGACAGATGGGGCCTCACCAGGGCGAGGCTGGCCTACTGCGGAGGGGCACCGGTGTCACCGGAGGTCTTGAGGTTCCTCTTCACCCTCGGCATCCCTGTCAGGGCCTTTTACGGGGCTGCGGAGTTCCTGGGGGTGACATTCTGCCAGCGGCCTGGCGCCGTGAAGATCGGAACCGTGGGCAGACCGCTCAAAGGCATAGAGTACGAGCTCGACCATCAGGGGGAGCTCCTCCAGAGGAGAAGAGGCCACCCATTCCTGGGATATCACCATGGACCGCAGGGGCAGGCCACAGGGGTCCGGAGGGACGGGTGGGTCGATCTAGGGGACAAGGCATATCTCGACGAGGATGGCCATCTGGTAGTCCTCGGAAGGTCTCAGGAGATCTTCGCCACCGCCAGGGGGGAGTTGGTGAGCCCGGCTGAGATAGAGAACAAGCTCAAGTTCAGCTCCTATGTCAAGGAGGCCGTGGTGGTGGGAGAGGGCAGGGAGTATCTGACGGCCCTAGTGCAAATCGACTACACCATGGTCGCGGACTGGGCCAGGTCAAGGGGGATCCCGTATACCACATTCAGGAGCCTGGTGGAGAACCCCGAGGTAATAGCCCTCGTGGGGGCAGAGGTCCAAAGGGTGAATCAGGATCTGCCAGAGGGGAAACGGATCCGAGGTTTCAGGCTCTTCCCCAAAGAACTGGAACACGCGGATGATGAACTCACGCCCAACTACAAGGTGAAGAGGGGCGTCGTGGAAAGACGATTCAAGGATCTCATCGAGGAGATGTACCCGTGAACCGGCAGGGGTGACGAACCCCTGCCTGTGCGAACCCGGACGGGCGCCTGAAGGATGCGCCCTGCCCATGAGACCGTCTCGAGGGATCTTCCCCGACGGATTCCAAGAATGGAGGTTCCGAATGAAGACCACAGGCTTCGGACTGCAAAGGGCCCTTCTCATGTCCTGGGCAGCGCCTTTCCTCGTCCTGTTTCTCCTGTCCAGCGCCATGGCTGCGGGCGAGGAAGTGGCACCAGGTGTGACCGATACCATGATCAAGGTGGGATACATAGGGGACATGACAGGCCCCATCGTGTCCACATCCGGCCCGTTCCGCAGGGGGATCTCCACCTATCTGGAATACGTCAACAAGGAAAAGGGTGGGGTGGCGGGCAGGACCATCCATTACATCACCGAAGACGACAAGTACCAGGTCCCCCTCGCCATTGCGGCATTCAGAAAGCTCATGGATCGCGACAACGTCTTCGCCATTGTCGGACTCTCCGGGAGCAGCCAGAGCACCGCCCTGGACCCGGAGATAAGGAAACTCGGTGTCCCGGTGTTCGGACCGCAGCAGGCGATCCCCTCCGAGATCGACAATCCCTTCATCTTCGTCACCATCGCCTCGTACAGGGATATCGCCTTCCTGGCCGTTGAATACGCCCTGAGGCAGCTGGCCGCGAAGAAGCAGGAGCCGCGCATCGCGGCCTTCACCCTCCGCGTGCAGTCGGGGTATGAATGGGCCCAGGATGCCGAGGCGGCACTGGGCAAACACGGTCTGAAGCTCGCGGGTCACATATCGGTCCCTCCCACAGCGGTGGAGGCGGCCTCCCAGATAAAAGAGCTCCAAGACCTCAAGGCCAACTACGTCCTCCTTCATGGGAGCCCAGCCACTTCCATCCTGTTCCTGAAGGAGGCGCACCGGTACGGTCTCAAGATCCCTGTGGTATCCATGTGGGGGGCCTTTGGGGTCCCGGTCTTCAAGACCGTGGGTGAGGAGGCCGCCGGGGAGTTCGTCGGGTTCTGGAGTTTCAGCCATCCGTCCATGGAGGGCAAAGGGCTGGAGCAACTCCGGACGGCTGTGCAGAAATACGGGGAGGCAGCCGACCTGGAGACGTTCCAGGTGGTTCATGGCTGGACCACGGCCAGGCTCTTCGTGGAGGCATTGACCCGCGCAGGCAAGAAGCTCACCCGCAAGTCCTTCGTCTCCGCGGTGGAGACCCTGCAGAACTACGACACAGAGGGTCTGTCAGCCCCTGTGGACTTCGGGCCGGGGAACACCTACGGGATCAGGGCTTGCAGGCTCTACGGATACGACTTCAAGGGGCAGAGGGTCATCGCCCTCAGCGACTGGATGAGACCGTAGGAAATCGATGGCCCGCAGGTCCGCGTCTCACCTCGACACCATGGGGGTGAAGGGGAGGGTCCCTTGAAGATCGCCGTCGTGGGCGCAGGCTCCATGGGCTGCCTGTACGGCGGCCTCCTTGCCAAGGCCGGCGAGGATGTGTGGCTCATCGGGCGCCGCGAGGAGCTCATCGAGGCCGTCAACGAGCGAGGGATCCTCCTCGGTTATCCCGACGGTTCACGAGAGGCCGTGAGGGTGAGGGCCTCGGCAAGTCCACTCCAAGTAGGTACGGCTGACCTCGTGCTCTTCCTGGTCAAGGCGGGCGACACCGCGGTGGCGGCCCGCCCGGCCCTGCCCATGGTGGGCCCGGACACCTATGCCATGACCCTGCAAAACGGCATCGGAAACGGCGAGGCCATCGAGAGGGAACTCGGGATCGACCGAGTCATCTATGGCATGAGCCTCCTCGGTGCATCGTCCAGGGGGGCGGGCCGTGTGGAGGTGGCGATGCCGCCAGGTTCGTCCCCTGTGGTCTGGATAGGGGGCAAGAGGGACTCCCCCATGCTCAGGAGGGTGGCGGAGGTCCTGACCCGGGCCGGGATCCGCACCGAGGTCTCCCAGGATATCCATCGGGTGATATGGACCAAGCTCCCGTTGGCCTGCGGCATGGGGACGCTCACCGCCCTGACGAGGATCCGGGTGGGGGATCTCCTGGCACAGGAGGAGGGGAGGGAACTGCTTCGTCTGGTCGTCGACGAATGCGTCCAGGTGGCCAACCGCAAGGGTATCGGACTCAGGATCGAAGAGGTGATGGACCTCCTCCTCTCCACCGGGGAAGGCATACCAGGGCACATCAGCTCCATGCTCCGCAGCGTCCTGGGCAAGGAGAAGACGGAGATAGAGGGCCTCAATGAGGCCCTGGCCTCCGAGGCAGGGCATCTCGGGCTCTCGGCCCCGGTCAACCGGACCCTGGCCCTGCTGGTCAGGGTCATGGAGAAGACCTACGACCGGCAACTGGGGGTGGCCGAGTGGCCGGGAGAAGATGGCCTGTGTCGTCCGGAAGGAGGGCCGTAACAGGAAGGCCTCCAGACCGCCAGGGCGACCGGATGAGGGGAAGGGGGTGGATCATGCTCTCCAAGGAGCGGGTGTGGGAGATGTTCCAGGGGACCTATTTCGACTCCATCGACAACGGTAGGATGGCCGAGGCAGTCTCCATATTCCACGAGGATGTGGAATGGATTCACACCCAGGTCTGGGAACACCACGGATACCTGCGCGCCAAAGGGAGCGACAAGCTCAAGGGCAAGGAGTCAGTGGAGGCCTTGCTTCGGGGAAGGCAGGTCCATATGGCAGAGGCCAGGATCCGGCACGTCATCGATGACTTGGTCTTCGAAGGGGATAGGGGGGCATTCATCGGCCACGTCAAAGGACCTGACACCGAGGTGCCTCTCATAGCCTGGTTCGAGATCAGGGATGAAAAGGTCTCCCGGTACATAGTGACACCCCTTTACATCCCATAGGGGTTGTATCCCGCCCCTGCATGGATGGCGCTGGCAGCGGCGTCAGTCCAGGGCCGTCAAGATGGCCTTTCCCTTGAAGAACCTGGGTAGGAGCTCCCTCATCTCCTCCAGACCGAAGTCGCTTGCCTCGATGTACTCCTTGGCATCCTCGAAGATCCTGTCCACATCGTCGTAGCCGAAGTACTTCTTGAGCTTCTCTTCGTGGCTTATGCCCATGGCCTCCCCTATGATCATGATGCTGTGGACGATATCGTACGGATATTCGGCCTGCCTCCCGATGAAGATGTAGTAACAGCCCTGGCATCCTCCACAGACGAGGGTCTGTGCACCAGTATCCCTGGCCTCGTTCAACCGTCGATCGGCGAAGGAGCTGGCTGCCTCGTAACCCAGCAGGTAGTAGGCTCCCCCTCCGCAACAGATGGTATCCTCCCTGACGTGCTTCATCTCCACGAGCTCAAGACCGGGGATCTTGCCCAGGAGGGCCCTTATGGAGCTCGTGTCCCCCAGATACCTCGGGATGTTGCATGACTCGTGCAGGGTGACCGTCCGATTGAGGGGTTTGAGGTGAGGACTTATCCTGTGGAAGTGGTCCAGCAAGAAGCCGGTTATGAACTGGGTCCTGGGCATATCGACTATGCTGGGGAAGACATGGAGCATCTGGTACTCGCATGTCCCGCAGAAGTTCACCACCACCTGCGGGTCGAAGGCCGCGATGGCGCTATGGAGCTCCCTGATGTACCTCTCGGAGCCGTCCATGTCCCCCATGAGCTGGTGCATGTTCCCGCAGCAGAATCCCCCTCCCCCCAGGGCAACGAAGTCGATCCCCATCACGGTGAGGATGTCCATGGTCGTCAATAGGAGGTTGGGCACGTTGTGCGGGGTGCACCCGGTGAACAGGACCACGTCTTTCTTCCTCGGGTCGCCGGGGACCTGCTGCGGGGACAGCCACGTCTTCTCCGAGGGCTTCATCTGTAGGGCGTTGAAGACGTAAAGGTTGGCATACCTGTTCCCTGGATCCAGTCTCTGGAGCCCGGAAGGGATGGTCTTGCCGAGCCCCTTCAATATCCTCCTCCCTATGGGGAGTATGATCCTCATATCGCAGATCCCGGCCGGGCAAGAATCCACGATGGGCCCGCACATTCCACAGTAGAAGCAGGTATTGAATCTCTCCTCTGCCTCCCACGAGTACCTCCCGTCCTTCAGGAACCCCATCACCTTCTCCTTCACGTGTTCAGGGTCCTGCTCCCTGAGCCTGGAGAAGGGGATGGCGCTGCATACCTCGTAGCAGCGGGTGCACCCTGGAAGGCACCCCTCGATATACTCGAGCCTCTTTCTCTCGAAGAAATCGCTCAGTCTTTGGAACCTCTCGCCCTCCATGCTGGGCCCTCCCCTTGGGTCATATGCCCTTGTAATCGGCCTCCCGCTTCTCGGCGAAGGAGGCCAGCCCCTCCTGGGCGTCATGGCTGGTCAGACAATAGTGGTGGCACATGAGCCTCTCCAGGGCCAGGCTGTCGTCCTCCCTCATCCTCATGGCCTTGTTGACCATCTCCTTCATGTTTCCCAGGGCCAGGGGGCTCTTGGTGGCGACGTCGTTGGCGAACCTGAGGGCCTCCTCGAGGAGCTTTCCGTCAGGCACGACCTTGTTGACGAGCCCCCAGTCCAGTGCCTCCCGGGCGCTCAGGAGCCTGCCTGAATAGAGGAGTTCCCGCGCCCTGGCGGGATGGATCCTGCGGATGAGCCTGCTCAGGTCGCCTCCCCCTCCCATCTGGCCGTAGTTGATGTGGCCGTCGCCGATCCGTGCCGACTCCTCGGCGTACGCGAAATCGCAGGCCAACAACAGCTCCAGCCCGCCTGCCACGCAGTACCCGTTGACGAGGGCTATGACCGGCTTGCGCATCCCTTCGACGAGGGAGCATATGGAGTGAAAGAGCCCGGTGAACCTCCAGAAACCGGTCTCGTCCCGCTGGAGTTTGATGTAGGATTTCAGGTCACCCCCTGCACTGAAGGCCCTGCCCTTGCCCGTCAAGGATATGAGCCTTATCTCGTCCCTCTCGGAGAACTCCAATAGGAGATCGTAGAGCTGGACAATGGTGTCCCAGTCCAGGGGATTGAGTTTCTCCGGCCTGTTCAAGGAGATGAGACCGAGGTAAGTCCCCTTCTTGCTGAGCCCTATCCGTTCGGCCAGGACGAGCTTCCTGTTGCCTCTCGCTCCCATGACCCCCCCTTCGGCCATCAGCCTTCATCGTTCATGGTGCAGCGCAGGAGATCCTGGACGGAGTCGTGTTTGATCACGAGTCCGTGGCGGCCCACCAACCCTTCGGGTATCTCGGTGACGTCCGAGACCGAAGCGAAGACCGGTGGCAATGGATCCCTGCGCATGAGGAGCTCCAATGCCCTCCCCTTGTCGTATGGGACAAGCGGTCTCTTGTCCGGCTTGGCCTTGAAGACGACGCTGGGCCTGGTGATACTGCCCTCTGGCAAATCCTCCAGATCCCTCCTCTCACCATAGGCCCTCCTCAGATCCTCCATGGGGCCGAAGTCCAGGGCCCTCATGGGGCAGGCCAGGACGCAGATGGGTCTCTCCCCCCTCTCCAGCCGGTCGATGCACATGGTGCACTTCTCGGCCTTGCCCCCTGGCTGGTCGCCCTCGAACATCGGGGCACCGTAAGGGCAGGCCTCATAGCAGAGGCGGCACCCATCGCACCTGTCCTTTTCTATGAGTACGGCGCCATAACGCTTCTCCTTGTAAATCGCCTGGTTGGGACACTGCTCCATGCACGAGGGCTCCTCGCAGTGGTAACAAGGGATCCACTGCACGTGGAGGCGGACATCCGGGAAGGGACCCTTCTCGTACTGGTAGATCCTGAGATACTTGACCGGTCCTGGGTCGAGGCCGTGGTAGCTCTTGCACGCCACGGCACAGGTCTGGCACCCGGTGCAGCGTCCCTGGTCGAAGAAAAAGCCGAATTGCGTCATGACCCCTCCTCCCACAGCTCGATCTGAACGAGACCCTTGCAGGGAAACATACCGATTACCGTATCGGGCAGGTCCACGTCATGGGTGAGGAGATTGGGGGACCCCCTGAGGTCGATGCCATCCGGCATCAGGGCGGTCCTTTTCCCCCCTGGCACGTACCAACCCCCGTGATGGATGGCCACGGTCCCAGGCACGATCCGCGAGGTCACATAGGCGGGGAGGATCATCTCACCGATGTCGTTGAACACCCTGACCATGTCGTTGTCCCTTATCCCGCGGGACTTGGCGTCGGCCACGTTCATCCAGACGGCATGGCGGTAGCAGTCTGTCCTGAGCCACGGGTCATTGTCCAGCCATGAATGCATGCGGTAATAGGAGTGGGGGGAGGACATGAGCAGGGGATATCTCTCGCAATCCTTGGAGTGGAAGGTGTCCTTGCCTCCCATGGTCATCTGTGCCATGGGGGGGAGGTTGCCCCCCCCATAGCACTTTCCGCTCCCCTTGGGGATGTCGTTCGTCCTCAGGTATTCCGGGCCCCTGGCCAGGGCCTCGCAATAGAGCTCTATCCTGCCGGATGCGTTACCGCCAAACGGGTTCTCGCCTGCCTCTATGCGGGCCTTCATGGGATAGTACGGCTCACCCTCCACCGGGAACCGAAAGACAGGGTGCCTCTGGAACTCCTCCCAGGTGGGGGGATTCAGGGGGGCTATGGCCTCATGGTTCGCCCAGTTCTCATATGCCTCCCTGTAAAGGGCCTCCGTAGCCTCGTCCCAATCCTCGTCCGCCACATCGGCCATGCGCGGGTTGTACATCTCGGCCAGACCGAGACGTCTTGCCACCTGGGTCCACACCCAGTCATTGGGTTTGACCTCTCCGGGTGGGTCCACGCACTTCTGGCGGTATATGAAGTAGTTCCCCAGGCTTATGGTCGTGGTGAACAGGGGCCAGATCCCCCCGCACCCCCCGTTCCTCCCCTCGAAGGCGCTGTAGATCTGGGGGAGCAGGATGTCCGCGTACCTGGCCGATGGCAAATCGGCGTACTGGGCGAAGACCAACGTGAAGGCCACCTTCTTCATGGCCCTGATGGCCTGGTTCACATCGGGGAGGGAGTTCACATGGTTGTTGGACTCCAGGATCACCATCTGGATGTTTGGGGCCGGGTTATCCGGGAGGTTCCCGATGGCCGCGTTGTAGGCCTCCTTGGAGATCTCCCCCTTGTCCAGCCTCTCCCTGAGGTCTATGGCCTTGGGCCACTTGTACATGGCCATGAGGACCGGTGCCCGATAGGTCTTCTTGGCCTGCTGCCAGTTCACCCTGGGCAGGGGCCCTGCCGTTGGACCCCACCAGAGGCCGGATTCTGCGGCCGCGGCAGACCCCCCTGGGATGCAGGTGTTGCCCGTCAATGCCTGGAGGTACATGGCCGCCCTGGCTGGGTTCTCCCCGTAGAACTGGCGGCCCATGGAAAGGCCCACATTGAGGTTCACGGGCTTGCTCCTGGCGTAAAGCCTGGCGAACTCCCTGATGGTCACGGCCGGGACACCGCACAACCCCTCGGCCCACTCCGGGGTCTTGTCCACACCGTCTCCGGAGCCCAGGACATAGGACCTCCATCGATTCAGCCCTTCCGGTTCCACCCACCTCTCCACAAAGGGCTTGTCCCAGAGTCCCTCCTTGAACCAGACGTTGGCCATGGCCACCATCATGGCCACATCCGTCGTGGGCCTTATGGGTATCCACTGGTCAGCGAGGACCTCCACGGAGGGGGTGTACCTTGCCTCTATGCAGATGATCGGGATCCCCCTCTCCTTGGCCTGCAAGAGGTTGAATGCGATACCGCTGTTCATGACGAACACCGGGTTGTATCCCCAAAGGACTATGAGCCTGGATCGGAAGAGATTCCTTTCGTCCTGGGTCAGTTCGAGCTCTCCTATGTCCTTGCCGAAGACCCAGTTCTGCGGCTCCTGAAACCCGTTGGTGGAGTGTGCAGCCCAGCCGGCGACCCCAGCCCCGAACCAAGGGGCCAGGGGGAAGCTGCACCTCCCGAGATAGCTGTACGGATGGTGGACGATGGAATAGGGCCCGTACCTCTCCTTCACCTCCACCAGTCTTTCGGCGATGGTGTCCAGCGCCTCCTCCCACGATATCCTCTGGAACCTCCCTTCACCCCTCGGCCCCACCCGTTTCATGGGATGGATCACGCGACCCGGATGATATATCTCCCTGGCCATGGCGTACCCCTTGGGGCATGGCCTTCGCTGGATCATGGAGGTGGGGAGGAGGCGGTCCGGGGGGTGCTCTCCCTCCCTGGCCACGCCACGGTTTATGGTGTCGTCGGGCTCAACAGAGACTATCTTTCCTTGTCTGACACGCACCTTCAGGACGCACTGATCGAAGCAGTGAAACCCGCAGGAGGTGTACCTAACCAGCTCCTTCGCTCCTTGCGACCCCATCGCGACCTCCGGTCAGGGACGAACGTTTCTTGCCTTGCGTGGATCGATGGTTCAGTCTCCTTATCTAATATGAAACTCTCAACTTCCCGTCAACAAAAAAATTGCATTTTTTTTCTTGACAGTCCGTAGTGAATGGTGTACGAAATCGCCCCAGGAGGACAGATGTGACCTCGGGGTGACCCGAGGCCGAGGGGCCCCGGCATGGTCGCGGCCGTGCTGGCCCTCTCCACGAACCCGGATAACCAGGAAGGAAAGGAGGTCTCGCGGTGAGAAACAGGAGCAATCGTTGGTTGGGGGGAATCATAGGTGTGTTCGGGATCCTGGCCTTGGGGGTCCTTGCGCCCACGGATGGCTGGTCGGCTGACCCGGGCGTGACGGCAACGACCATCAAGGTAGGCTACCTTGGGGATATGACAGGCCCAGCCTCATCTGCCACTGCCCCTTATCGAAGGGGCATGTCCATGTACTTCGAGTATATAAACAAGGAGAAGGGAGGTGTCAACGGAAGGACCATACAGTTCGTCCCTGAGGACGACAAGTTTCAGGTCCCTCTGGCGATCCAGGCCTTTCGGAAGCTGGTGGACCGCGACCAGGTCTTCGCTATCGTTGGGCTGGCCGGGAGCAGTCAGGCATCGGCCTTGAGCGGGGAGATGGAGAAGATAGGGATACCCGTCTTCGGGCCTCAGCAGACCACCGACGCCGAGCTGGCCAATCCCCTTTTCTTCACCACGGTGTCGAGCTACGCCGATCAGTGCAAGGTCTGCGTCGATTACGCCATGGAATACCTGGCCAAGCAGAAACAGGAGCCGCGCATTGCCGCTGCCATAGTCAAGGTGGAGTCCGGATACGACTGGGTGAAGCAGTCCGAGACGATGCTGGGCAAGCGGGGTCAGAAACTCCTGGGGCAGGTGGCCATCGCCCCGGCGGCGGTGGAGGCGGCAAGCCAGATCAAAGAGATCAGCGAGATGAAGCCGAACTTCATCCTGATGCATCAGACCCCGGCCACCTTCATCCTGTTCCTCAAGGAGGCCCACCGCTACGGGCTGAAGGTCCCGATCTGCGCCACCACAGGGGCCCCTTCGGATCACATCTACAAGACCGTTGGGGAGGAGGCCGCGAGCCAGTTCTGGGGCGTCCAGACCGTGAGCCCGGCCTGGATGCCGGGCAAGGGCCTCGAAGAGCTGAGATACGTGAGCCAGAAGTACGGGGAGGCAGCCGACCTGGGTAACCTCTGGCACATCATGGCCTACACCGCTGCAAAGCTGTTTGTGGAGGGCCTTAACAGGGCCGGCAAGGACCTGAGCAGGAAGTCCTTCATGGCCGCTGTGGAGACGATCCAGAACTACGACACGCAAGGACTCTCGGCGCCTTTCACCTTTGGCCCGGGCGATCACCATGGGCCCACAGCGGCCAGGCTCTATGGTTACGATTACAAGGAACAGAAGCTCGTGCCTCACTCTGATTGGATCAAGCATTGAGGTGTCCTTCGGGGCGGGGGAGGGGATCCCCTCCCCCGGAGGAAGGCATTGTCCGGCAGACCCTCCCGCCGCGGAGATGTTGGGTCGGAGTCAGTCACGGTTCCGAGGCCGTCAGACCTGCCGGTCCCGGCCCTCCCAGTATCTTCGTCGCAGCTCCCTCTTTAGGACCTTGTTGGTGGGGCCCTTGGGCAGGGATTCCACGAAGTCCACGGACTTGGGTTTCATGTAGGAGGCGAGGTGCTTGCGGGTCACCTCTATGATCTCCTCAGCGGTGGCCTTCATCCCAGGTTTCAAGACAACGATGGCCTTCACGGCCTCCCCCCAAACGTCGTCGGGGACCCCGATGACGGCTGCCTCCAGGACCGCCGGGTGCTTGTATATGGCCTCTTCAACCTGCGCGGGATAGATGTTCTCCCCACCCGAGATGATCATATCCTTGGCCCTGTCCACGATGTAGACGAATCCGTCATCGTCCCAACTGGCCAGATCCCCGGTCCTCATCCAGCCATCCTTGATGGTCTCGGCCGTGAGCTCTGGTTTGCGCCAGTATCCGAGCATGTTGGCCTCTGATTTCACGACGATCTCCCCCACGGCCTTGCCGTCCCTGGGTGTGGGGGATCCGTCCTCGCTGATGATCCTGACCCTGGTGAGGTGTGCCTCGCGACCGCAGGAACGGAGCCGGTGCGGGGCGATCCCGGCAAGGGCATCGCGGTGAACCTGGGGGGAGAGGAAGGTCATGGTCCCCCCCTCGGTCTGGCCATACCCCTGCATGAGGTCGCACGGAAAGCATTCCAAGGCCTGCCTGACCACGGCCTCTGGCATGGGTCCTCCCCCGTATTGGATGATGCGAAGGGAGGAGAGGTCGAACCGGCCGAAATCAGGGACCGCCATCATGTAGTTGAGCATGGTTGTGATGCCGAGAAAGGCGCTCACCCTCTCCTGCTCGATCACCTCGAGGGTGGTCCTTGGCTCGAAGTTCATGAGGACCAAAGGACATCCGTGGTACAGGTAATTCATGGCCAGGACCACAGGGATGTGGAACATCTGGCCCAGGAGCATGTATACATCGGTCGGGGCCACCCTCTCCGCCACCGTCTGATTGATCATGCTCATGAAGGCGCTGCGGTGGCTGTGCAAGACCCCCTTGGGCGTGCCGGTGGTGCCCCCGGTGTACAGGATGAAGAAGGGGTCGTGATCGCCGATCCTGCTCGTCCAGTCGGGCTCCTCCGGAGACCCCCTCTCCAGGAGCTCCTCGTAGGCCGAGGGCTCGGCAGGCTTGAAGCCAATCCAGGCGGGGACATCGACCCTCTGTTGAAGCTCTCCCACTTGTGCGGCGAACTCCTCGTGGAAGATCACCACTCTCGGGTCACCGTCCCGAAGGATCCTCGCCATCTCCTCAGGGGACAGCCTCCAATTGAGGGGCTGGGCGATCGTGCCGGACTTGGCCGCGGCGAAGAACAGTTCGGCATACTCGATGCAGTTCCTGGATAGGATGGCGACCCTGTCGCCCTGGTCCAGGCCGAGCTCCCTCCGGAGTGAATGGGCCAAACGGTTCACGCGCTCGTCCAGGGCCTCGAAGGAGATCCTGCGGCCGGTGGCGACGTCGATGACGGCATCGGCCTTGGGTCGACGAAAGGCGTTCAGCGACGTGATATCTCCGATGTTCATTCCCGAGCCCCTCCTCGCCCTCAGTACGACCGGGGCAGGCCATAGGTCATGGCGATGAAGTTCTTGGCCATCTCCTGCGACACGGGCCCGAAAGCAAAGAGCCATACGTCCCTGAAGTAGCGCTGCATATCGAACTCCATCATGTAACCATACCCACCCATGATCCGCATGCCCGCGGTGGCCGCCTTGAAGCCGACATCCGCGGCAGCCAGCTTGGCCATGGTGGATTCCCGCTCGTTGGGTCTCTTCTGGGACTGGAGCCACGCGGCCTTGTAGGCTAGCAGTCTAGCCATCTCGATGCCCGTGGCCACATCGGCCAGATAGTGCTGTATCGCTTGAAAGGCGCCGATGGGCTTGCCGAAGGCCACCCGCTCCTTGGAGTACTGCAGGGCGTCCTCGAAGGCAGCCCTTGCCACACCCAGGGCCACACCTGCTGCCAGGACGCGCTCGTTGTTCAGGGTCTCTGTGAGGTGGTACCACCCCTGGTTCTCGGTCCCCAGCAATGCGTCTGCCGGGACCTCAACACCATCGAAATAGATCTCGTTGGTCCCTGTCGCCTTGATCCCGAGCTTCTGGAGGCGCCTCAACTGAACACCGGGGGCGTCGTTGTCGATGATCAGGATGGAGCATCCGTCCGCCTTCCTCTTGGCGTGGGGGTCGGTCTTGACCAGGGTGATGAGATGCTTGGCCACGTGGGCCGATGTGATGAACATCTTCTGCCCGTTGACCACGAAACGGTCTCCCTTCCTCTGGGCCGTTGTCCTGAGCGCCCCGAGGACGTCGGTGCCGCCGCCGGGTTCCGTCATGGCCAGGGCGAACATGCTCTCGCCTGAGAAGAGCCTGGGGAGGTAGTAGCGCTTCTGCTCCTCGCTGCCAAAGAACTCTATGGACTTGCCACCGAAGCATACCGACATGAAATAGGAAAGCCCGATGCAGGCCGATGCCCTGGAGAGCTCCTCGGTGATCAGCAGTTGGTCTATGATCCCACCACCATATCCCCCGTACTCCTCGGGGAAGGGGAGGGCGAGCCATCCAAGCTCTGCCATCTTGGAGAAGACCTCGAAGGGGAACCTCTCCTCCTCGTCGATCTGGCGGCAGTACTCTCGCGGACACTCCTTCTTGACGAACTTCTCCAAGGTGTCCCTGAGCATCTTCTGCTCATCGGTGAGATCGAAGTCCATGGATCTGACCCCCTTCAGGGCTGGCTTGTCCTCGCTTTGCCTCGAGACCTCCCATCTCCTTCCTCGCCGGCAGTGTGAAAGTGGCCTCGCCCACGAGGGTCTTCTTCCCCTTTTGGTTCTCCTGCCAGATGTCGCAATCCACCAGCGGCTCGCCGTCCTTCTCGTAGACCCTCTTGACGACCCCCTTGCAGGTGAGGAAGTCGCCCGGGAAGACGTTGGCCACGAACCGCACCCTGGTCCTTCGGAGGTCCCAGGGCCGGTGCAGCCAATCCGTGAGAAAGCGGATGAGATAGGCCTCGCTCAAGGGGCCTTGCTGGATCACGTCTCGCAGGCCCCGCTCCTGGGCATAGACGCGGTCCAGGTGGATCGGGTTGGTGTCGCGAAGGATGATGGCGATGGAGATGTAGGCGTTTCGGTCCATGGGGCCGTAAGTGACTGGAGGTAGCTCCATCCCTTCCCTCACATCCTCGAAACAAGCCTTCGGACGCATTGGCATCTGGCGAATTCCCGGCCCTCGCTGTATCGTGGCCCCTCGGTGCGTGCGCTCAGCCTTCAAACATCTCCAGAAAGGCGTCTATCCTTGCCTTGACCCTCGCGTCGTCGTAGACCCTGGGGTCGGCCATGTCCGCGTCCAAAAAAAGGCAGGGGAGATTCAGATCATCCCTCAGGAGCTGCGCCACATCCAACTGCCCCATGGTGAAGTACCTGCAGCAGCGGTTGGAGTGGAAGACCGCCCCCTGGACCTTGTAATCCACCGCCCTCTTTCTGTAGATCTCGAACTTGGTCTTCACCCCCGATCTCAAGAAGTCGTTGAGGTAACGCTCGGCCAGGCTCTCCAAAGGCTTCGTGGCATCCAGCCTGCCTGCAAAGGCGTCCGCATAGAGGTCTGTCACGAAGACAGCGCCCCTGGATTCGAAGTGGAGGAAGAGCTTCAGGTTGTACCAGATGGGGAAGATGTCCCACATGAGCCGAACCTTCTCCTGCGGCACCACCCCGATCCCCCTGTCCACCCTCCGGCTGACCTCGTCCACCAGCTCCTCGTAGAAGGCGACGGCCTCGGGCTTGCCGCAGAGGGTTACCAGTGGGAACATCATGGTGAAGACATCTATGGCACCCACGGGGGTGGGGACCTGACCCCGGAGCCTCGAGAACTCGTACCAGAGCTCACTGGTGCGGTCAGATATGGCCACGACCTCCTTGAGCCTGTCCATGTCGAATGCGTGGCCGGTGTGCTGGGATATCTCCTCCACGTGGGCCTCTAGCTGCTTGACGAAATAGTCCAGATGGTGTCTCTCGAGTGCGCCGTCCACGCTGTACACGGCGTCCACCATGAGGAGAGGCGCCTGGTAGTGGCGGCTCATGGCTTGGAACCATTTTATGTGCGTGGAGCAGGCGGAGCCCGTGGCGATCAACAGGTCAGGTTTGGGGAGGCCCTTTCCGTCGAAGGGCCCGATCCCCTTGGCCATGGAGCCGAAGGTGTTCTTGGCATAGGAGCACAGGTCCCCGGAATACCCCAAGGCCTGCGCGGCCTCACAGAGCTCCACCCCGAGGCGCCTCGACGCACACAGGGCCGCGTAGTTCTCGGGCATGACCGGAAAGACATCCATGGCGTAGAGGATCTCGATGGGGGCCATGGACGTGATCCAGGCCACGGGTCTCTTGGCAGCCGCGGCCTGGAAGAGCTCCTCGTAATAGCGGCTTTGGAGCTCGCTGAGCTTCCGGTAAACGGCCAGCTTCTCGCTCATGAGAGCATCTCCAAGAAGGCCTCGATCCGGGTGACCAACTGCCCCATGGCCCGGGTCGAGTCGTCCTGTTCGATCATCAGGAACGGGACCCCGAGTCCCTTGAGGGTCTTCTCCATGTCGGGGACATCGTAGAGGTAGGTGTCGCAGTATTTCTGCACCAGCCCCACCACCCCCTGTATCCGGTACTGCCGGAGCCATTCGGTGAAGAGTCCCTTCATCTTGTCCCACGGTGTGTGCCATGGGGCAGGGATACCCCTGAGGTACCTCACGGCCAGGCCTCGGAGGGGCTCGATATCCTCCTGCACGTCGACCCAGAAATACTGGGAGCCGACCTCCAGGTAGTCCATGACCACCTCTGCCCCGGCCTTCTCCATGGCCTGGATGACATCGATGGACTCGAAGGTGTTGCCGTGGACGAAGACCCTGGGCCCCCTCCTGGCCCGTTGGCCCCTTGCGGGTAGGCCCTCGAGGAACTCCTCCAGGATCTCGTTGTGGTCCTCCCTGGGGATGACGAGCCCGGCCATGGCTATGGCCAAGGCCTCTGTCCCCGAGACGGGCGGGGGGTCCTCCACGCGAAGGGCATAGAGCCTTCTCAAGATCCCGCGGTTGCGGTTATAGAGGGCTATGGACCGGCGAAGGGAGTCCTCGTCGATCTCCCTGCCGGTGTGTGCCTCCAAAGAACCCTTGAATTCCACTAGATCCTGAAGGAAGCACTCCACTGCCGCATCGCCGTCCGAGGCGGGAAGCGGGAGGAACCAGGCGTAGGCCGGCTTGACGTTGTTGACCCAGATGGCATAGAGATTCCGCATCACATCGCAGGTCTTGGCGAAGACGACCCCCTCGAGGTAGTCGTACGTGCCTTGCATGCCCAGGTCCAGACAACTCCTGGCGTACGAGCAAACGAAGTCAGTGAGACGGGTAGACGCGTATTTCACTGCCTCCCCATGGCCCCTCATGCGGATGGGGACCATGCCCGCTGCGTGGATGATCTCCTCTGGCACATGGACCGTGAAGTAGCCGAGGAGCCTCCTTCCCTCGGACCTCAGCCTCCGCGCGATCTCGTGCCGGTTGGGATAGATCTCCATGAAATCACGATACATTGGGTCCCCCCTCCACCCAGAAGGGCATCCGAACCTCGGTTTCCACCGGTGCCACGAGGATCTCCCCTAGACCATCTCCCTGAGTTTGAACTTCTGGATCTTCCCCATGGGGTTAAGGGGGAATTCGTCGATGATCCTCACTGCCTTCGGGACCTTGTAGTTGGCGATCTTCCCCTTGCAGTATTCTATGATCTCGGCCTCCGTGACCTTCTTGCCCTCCTTGGCCTTGACAAAGGCCATCACCACCTCCCCCATCCGGTGGTCCGGGATGCCCACCACCTGGGCCATGGCCACGGAGTCGTGCGTGGCGATGAGGTTCTCGATCTCCACCGGGTCGATGTTCAAGCCTCCCGATATGATCATGTCCTTTAGCCGACCCGTCACCCTGAGATAGCCCCTCTCGTCCACGGTCCCCAGGTCCCCTGTCCTGAACCAGCCATCCTTGTCGAAGCTCTTGGCCGTCTCCTCGGGCATCTTGTAGTAGCCTGGGGTCACGAGCCAGCCCTTGGTCCTTATCTCCCCCACCTTGTTGGGGGGGAGCTCCTCGTCGGTGGCTGGGTCCACGATCCTCATCTGGCAGTCCTTGAACAGGAGCCTGCCGCAGGTGTTGGCGATGAGCTCGGGGGGGTCGTCCACCTCGCTCATGGTGGTGATGGCGGAGTTCTCGGTCATGCCATAGGCCGAGAAGATCTTCATCCCGATCTTGTCCCAGATCTGCTGGACGAGTTGCGGCGAGAACGGGGCGCCACCTATGATCCCTGTGCGCATGGACCTCACATCCTCGCTCCTGAAATCCGGGTGCTCCATGATCATGGTGTACATGGCAGGGGCCCCGGTGAAGACGCTACAGCGCTCCTCCTTTATCGCCCTGAGGACCTGAGGGGTGTCGAAATACTCCAGGATCACCATGGGGGCCCCGAACATCTCGCTCTGGATGATCCCGGTGAGGTTGCCTATGTTGGTGAACATGGGGGCCGGGAGCAACACGCGATCCTCCTCCGTGGTGCCGAAACGCTCGGCCATGGCTGCCATGGCCTTGAGGTACTGGGAGTGCCTTGTCATCACCCCTTTGGGGAATCCAGTGGTGCCGGATGTGTAGTTGAGGTTGGCGATATCATCCGGTTTGATGGATGCCTTCACCCGTTCGAGCTCGGAGTCCGGGTATCCGCGTCCGCTATCGAGGAACTCGGTGTAGCCGAAGACCCCTTTGTATCGCTTCTCGCTCAGGCAGACTATGGTCTTGAGCATGGGGAGCTTCTCGAGGGAAAGCCCCCCCGGCTCGAAATTCGGGACCTCTGGGCAAACGCTCAGGAGGAGCTCCATCAGGTTGATGTTCAGGAATTGGTCCGTGAGGAACAGATGGGTGGCATCGGAGTTCTTGAGGATGTATTCGAGCTCCGAGGACTTGTACCTGGTGTTGATGGGGACCCACCACCCTCCAGCCCGGATGACCGCATCCCGCACGAAGACCCACTCCGGGCAGTTCTGCATCATTATGGCCACCTTGTCCCCCTTTTGCAGCCCGGATCTCAGGAGCGCCTTTGCCAGGGTGTCGATCTCCTCCTTCATCACCCTGTAAGAGATCCTCGCCCCTTTGAATATGATGCCGGGACGGTCCGGGAACCTCTCGACGGTTCGATCCAACGCCTCCGCCAGGGTCATGTTGCCCCAATCCACAGAGCTCATCTCGTGACCTCCTCGCAGCCGTTTCCGTGGGCCGCTCCAGGCCCGTGGTAAAAGGGAAAGGTGGATGCCCCGCTGCGCGCTATCGCCTGCTCATCTCCTCCCTCCTCAAGAGCTCCTGGTATTCCTGGTCCACCCGCCTTTGGATCTGCGCCATCTCCTCCTCGGACAGGTGCCTGAAGCGTCCCTGCCTCCGGAGGTAGGCCTCCACGGGCTTGGGCCTCTTGCCGGACTTGCGCACGGTGATGACGCCGTTGTCGTATTCGTACAGGGGGAAGAAGTTCGTCTCAACCGACAAACGGGCTAGCTCGATCCCCTCCTCCTCCGGGTACTCCCACCCGGTGGGGCAGGGACAGAGGATGTGGATGAAGGCTGGCTTGCTGAGCCCCTTGGCCTTCTGGAGCTTCCTCTTGAGGTCCTGGGGGAAGGCAGGAGAGGCCGTGGCCGCGTACACATCGCCGTGGGCCTCGACGATCTTCATGAGGTTCTTCTTCCTCTCGGTCTTGCCGAAGGGGGTGGTCTTGGTCCTGGCCAGCCAAGGGGTGGAGCTGCTTCTCTGCACCCCGGTGTTCATGTAGGCTTCGTTGTCGTAACATACGTAGACGATCTCGTGTCCCCGTTCCAAGGCCGCGGAGAAGGTCTGAAGGCCGATATCGAAGAGGCCCCCGTCGCCCCCGATCAAGAATACCTTGATGTCCTTGCCCAGCCTCTTCAGGGCCACCTCCATGCCGCTTGCGGCTGCCCCTGCGTTGCTGTAAGTGAAGAAGACGTGCGGGGTGCGCCAAGCGGTGATGGGAAAGATGGTCGATGCAGCGGTGAGACAGCCGGCATTGTCCGTGGCCACGGTCTTCTCGTCGAAGACCTCCAGGCACATCTTGATGGCCCCCAAGCTGACGCACCCAGGGCAGACCGTTGTACCCTGGGCCATGAGAGGTTCCTCTGGTTTCTTGGGTCCCACCAGCCTGTCCCCTTTCTCCACGAGGGCCACGTAATTGGGATAGCCTGTCAGGATGGAGGCCCTCTCGTCGAAGAGCTGCCCGTGCCACTTGATGAACGGCTCGCGTGAATCCAGGGCCTCCTGTACCATCCCTGCGCAGTCTTTGGTGTTCACATCCTTGCCGCCGATGATGTAATTCGAGATGTGAGAAGGACCATCGCCCAAGGAGGACTTGACCTCGACGAATGAGATCCCCCCCTTTCTCCCTGGGGTCACTGCCCTGTCTATCACCAGGACCTTGCGGGCCCCAGCTAGGGCAGATGCCACTTCCTCCTCCGGGAAGGGCCTGAATACCCGGATCTTCAGGAGCCCGATGGGGACCCCGCGTTGCCGGTATTCGTCCACCACATCCCTCAACATGCTCACCACGGTCCCCATCCCCACCACGATCATCTCGGCATCCTCTGTACGGTAGGCCTCCACGAGCCCCGGATGTTCCCTACCGAAGAGCCTGCCGAAGTCCTCACATGCCTTGATGATCACCCCTCGGGCGTCGTCCATGGCCCGGTACTGCTGGAACTTGAGCCCATAGTAGTGTGCGAAGGCGCCTCCCCCTTGGCTTATGGGGTAATCGGCATCCACGAAGGCGTGCTTTGGGTCGTACTTGGGCAGATAGCGATCCACCAATTCCTGCTCCGGCACATCCACCAGCTCATAGCTGTGGCTCAGTCGGAACCCCTCGAGCACCACAAAGGCCGGGAGCAGGACCCTGGGGTCCTCGCTCACCTTGTACGCGATGATGTGGTTGTCTATGATCTCCTGATTGTTCTCGCACACGTACTGAATCACGCTTGCGTCCCTCTCGGAGAAACAGTCGGAGAAGTCGCTGAGCAGCCCCTGCGGGGACCCGAGCTGCCTCGAGACCACCGCGATGACCACGGGCAGGGCCATGCCCGAGGCCATCCAAAGGGGCTCTTTCATCAGGGCCAGCCCCTGGGCCGCGGTGCAGTTGAAGGTCCTGACACCTACTGCCGCGGCCCCGGCGCAGATCAGCATGGAGCCGAGCTCCGACTCGGCGTTGACTGAATCCGCATCTATCTCTCCCCTCTCGATGAGCTCGTATATGGCCTGCAGGGCCGGGGTGTTGGGGGTTATGGGATAGGCGGACATGACCTCAACGCGGCACAGCCTCACAGCCTGCGCGATGCTGTCGGCCCCAGAAAGGTACATCTTCATGGTCAGCCCTCCTCCCTCTTCATGACGATGGCGCGCTTGGGACATTCATGGGCGCATATCCCACACCCCTTGCAGTAGTCGTAGTCTATCTCCACGGCGTTTTCGGTCAGGCGCACGCAGTTCTCAGGGCAGAACCAGACGCAGAGCTTGCAGCGGTTGCATGCCTTCTCTTCAACGCTGGGGGTGAAGACCCTCCATCCCCCGGTCTTCATGATCAACGAGGTGGCGCATGCGTGTATGTGGCCTCCCCTGACGTACTCGAGTTTGCCCCGGCTCATCTCTTGACCTCCTCGTAGGCGCGGCGAATGGCCAGAAGGTTCTTCTCGATCATCTCCTGCGCCACCTTCTTGCCCATGATGAACCTGGCCCCTTTCTCTACGGAGTCCATGGATACGAGGCCTGTGGCGGCCACAAAGGCCCCGAGCATCACCGTGTTGGTGATGGGGGCTCCCAGGACCTCCAGGGCGATGGAGGTGGCGTCCAGGAAGACACATGGGTGATTGAACTTCGGCTCCGAAGGGAGATTGGCTATGATCACCCCGTCTTCGGCGAGGCCTGCCTCCACGTTCACCGCCTTGGCGACCAGGGGGTCGATGACCACCACGTAATCGGGATCGGTGATCATCCCCCTCTCCGCGATGGGCCGGTCGCCGATCCTGGCGTATCCCTCGATGGGCGTTCCGCGGCGCTCTATGACCACCCCCTGGGAGGACTGCCCGTACTTGCCTTCGAAGGTCGCTGCCATGGCCAGTATATGGGCGAAGGTCACGGCCCCCTGCCCCCCACGACCGTGGACCCTCACCCCGATGACATGACGCCTGTCCCCCAAGGCCCCCCTCACCACGAATCCACCATTGCCCATCCCTCTATCCCCCACTGCGCATCCCGTGGACTGGTTCAGCCCGCCTTGGCCTTGTCGCTCACTACGTAGAGCGGGGCCTCACCCCTTATGAACCGCATGATGTTGTCCAGGGAGGTGACGTAGAAGTTCCTGAAGATGTCCTCGGCCGATGCCCCCCCCACATGGGGGGTGAGGACCACGTTGGGGAGCCTCCTGATCTTGGCATCGGGGTGAGGCTCGTCGATGTGCCTGCCGTAGACATCCAGTCCAGCCCCTGCGATCACGCCTTCCTCCAAGGCCTTCACCAAGGCCTCTTCGTCCACGATGACCCCCCGGGCGGTATTGATGAGATAGGCGGTCTTCTTCATCATGCGGAGCTGATCCATGCCGATGAGGTGATAGGTCTCGTCGGTGAGGGGGGTGTGGATGGTCACGAAATCCGATGTCCGAAGCAGCTCCTCCAGGGAGACGGACTTGACTGGAAAGTCCAGGTCCGAGGTGTCCTTGCGGTACGGGTCGTAGTACTGGACCCTCATCTTCAGCCCGTGGGCCAGGACCGCCACCTGGGTCCCTATCTGCCCCATTCCCACTATCCCCAGGAGCTTGTCATAGACCTCGTAAACCCTGTTGACCAGTTCGTTGAAGATCCATTTGCCCTCCACCATGCTCTGATGTGCCATGGGGAGGCTCTTGGCGCAGGCCAGCATGAGCATGATGGCATGCTCGGCGACAGGGATCACCCCCGCGGCCCCGGAGTTCGATACCTTCATGCCCTTCCTCACGGCCACCTGCATGTCTATGTTGTCGTACCCAGCGCTACACTGTTGGATGAAGGTGGCCTTGTCCGCCCTCTCCAGGACCTTGGCCGTGAGCCCCTTGCGCGCCCCGACTATGATATCTGCCCCTGGGACGAGGGCCATGAGCTCGTCCTCGTCTCCGGTTTCGGCCATGACCCAATCGATGCCCTTGGACTCCTCCGGATACCTCTCCCTGGCGATCTCTGGCATGCGCCCCAAGAGTGGGTCGGTGATGACGATCCTGATCCTGTTCATCTCCTTCCTCCTGCTCATTTGTGCCCGGCCGGAGGGGAGGGGAGAGGCTTGAAGACAAGCCCTACTTGCCCACGGGTGGCTTGAGGAGGATGCCCCTCTTGATCACATCGAAGGCGAAACGGATCCACTCCCCCGGGTTCTTGGTAGGCACATTGAGGTGCTCCTTGGTGATGGTGAGCTGGGTCAGGCCCGTGAAGGCGGCCCACATGAGGTTGGCCACCCGCCAGGGGCTCTCGGGCCTGAAGATCCCCTTGTCGATACCCTCTTGGACCACACCGGCTACGATCTTCAGGGAAGAGGTGGCCTTGTCGTTTATGTCCTTGACGAGCTGGGCCGGCAGGGTGCCACGGACCTCGTCGTAGAAGAGGTACATGAACATCCTGAAGTAGTCCGGGTGGTTCCTGTAATACTCGTAGTAGGTGGTGGCTATGGCATCCAGCCTTTCCTCCGGTTCCATGTTCAGACTGGCCGCCTTGGAAACCTGCTCAACGAGTTCATCTATACCTGCCATCATGTTCCAGACGAACAGTTCGTCCTTGTTCTTGAAATAGGTGTAGATGGTCCCCTTGGAGAGCTCGGCCTCCTCGGCGATCTCGTCTATGGTGGCGTTGACGAAGCCCTTCTTGGAGAAGACCTTTCGAGCCGCCTCAATTATGTCCTGGCGCCTCTTGTTCTTTTCCCTCTCCTTGCGCTCCGCTATGCCCATGACACGCTCCTTTCCGGGGAGGAGGTCTGGCCCAGGACCCCTCGTCCCTGCAAGACCCCTTTCCCAAGGCGCATAAAGTGTATATTAGAAAATTACATCGATGTCAATAAAAAAATAAGAGTCATTAAATGAACAAAAATCCAACCATTTCCCGGCTCCCTTTCGCACCCTTGTCGCATCGAAGAGGAGAGTCGATCCCAGAATGGAAGATCGCGCAGGGGTCTGGCCGGGGGGGGAGAGGGGGTCCCGCAACCGGCACCCGGAAGTCGGGGTTCACCTCCACCAAAAAAAGGTAGATGGGACAGCGACGTCCCATCTACCCAGTCCAAGCGCGCGATGGCCTGGGGCCCGCCTACTTGACGTCCTCGGCCTTGATGCTCGGGAGGCGCCAGTCGGACAGAAGCGAGAATTTCTTGGCATTGTAGTCGAACTTGTAGATCCTGTACTGGCTGATCCCCTTGCGGCTGTCCTTTCCGAAACCGATCTTACCCACCAGTCCCTTCATGTCCATGCCGCCCGTGCCCTCCAGGGCCTCGACGAACCGCTCCCGCGTCAGGTCCTTGCCGCACTTCTGCAAGGCCACCTCGGTGATCTTGCTCCCTGCCAGCATCAGCATCTGGGTGGGCCAATAGAGCTTGTTCTCGGGCGGGGCCACGTACTTCTCCAACATGGCCTTGCCCTCCTCTATGTATTCCCCTTTCTCCTCAGGTAGACCCGTGATACCTATGGTCCATGCCCCGTCAGTGGGAGGGCCTCCCCAGTCCGCGAGGCGGGTATCGACGCTCACGTAATCGCCGATGAACTGGGGCTTGTAATTCTGGCTCATGGCGTCCTTTATGAGCATGGAGAAGTCTGGCCCGAAACCCACGAAGTACACGTGCGTGGCCTTGGCCATCATCAAGGTGGTGACCTGGGACATCATGTCCTTGCTCCCCCTCTGGAAGGAGACTGCTGCCACCACCTCTTTGCCGTACTTCTTGGCCCCTATCTCCATGCCCTTCCTGCCATCCTTGCCCCATTCGTCATCCTGATAGCAGATGGCGACCCTGGCATCCTTGAGCTTCAGATCCCCGTAGATGTAGTCGTTGACGATTACGCCAGACTCCAGTCCGCATGCAGCAAGCCAGAACCAGTAGCGCTTCATGGGGATGAACATCTCGGAGCTGGATGCCATGGTGGGCATCACGGGGATCTTGGCCTTCTGCACGTCGTCCATGACGGCCACGCAAGGTGAGGATCCGTAGACGCTCAGGAGGGCAAAGACCTTCTTGTCCATCAGCTTGAAGAACGCCGTCTTGGTGAGGTTCGGGTCGTACTTGTTGTCCTCGATGGCCAGGCTGAGCTTGCGTCCGTGTATGCCCCCTGCGTCGTTGACCTTTTGCATCCATGCCTGCGTCATGTCGACGACGATCTTGCCGATGTAGGCCCCAGGGCCGGACATGGCGCCGAAGTGGCCGAAGAGCACAGAGCTGTCCGTCACCCCATCCTCAGCGAATAAGGGCTGAAATGTCCCAAGCATCATCGCTGCCACCACCGCCCCCAGCATCTTTTTTCTCATCATCGCATCCTCCTTTCCTCCAGAGATCCGGACTCGTTTGTCCCACCCGCTCCTGCCTGCGCCCTAGATGCCACAGGCAGCCCCTCCCCCCCTCCGTCGCCAGCGAGGGTAGGGGCAGGGATCAGTATTTGAAAGGCCAGGGCTTCCAGTAGTTCTTCACCCGGACCCAGATGCCGAAGAGCCCGTCAGGCTCGAAGATCAAGAAGAAGATGATAATCCCTCCGTAAGCGATGATGTTGATCGCCCCAAGGCGATTGGAGAAGGCAGGATATGCGCTCGTCAATGGCCCGAAGATCAGGCCCAACGCCTGCGGCAGGAGTACCATGAAGCAGGCCCCCATGATGCTCCCCAAGACCGTCCCCATCCCCCCCACTATGATCATCGCCACATATTCCACCGATACCACGAAGGTGAAGATCTCCGGGGTGATCCTCTGGTAGACGTAGGCATAGAGGCACCCGGCGACCCCCGCCAGGAAAGAGCTCGTGGCAAATGACATGATCTTGTACTTGGCCAGGTTGACCCCTATGACCTCCGCGGCGATGTCATGGTCGCGCACGGCCACGAAGGCCCTCCCGGTCCTGCTCATGGCCAGATTCTTGGTGAAGATCGCGGCCAGCGCGGCCAGAAAGAGCACAGCGTAAAACTGATGTGCCCGGTCCTCGAGGTCGAGGCTCAGCACAGAGGAGGCACGAATCGGGATGCCCCTTTCCCCCTCTGTGAGGCTGCCCCAGTGCAGTAGCACATACTGGACGATGAACTGAAAGGCCATGGTCGTGATGACCAGGTAGAGCCCCTTGAGTCGCAGGGACGGCACCCCTACCACCAGCCCCGCCAGCGCCGCCACGGACCCTGACAAGAAGATGTTCGCCTCGAAGGGCATGTGATAATGCTTGGCCATCAGGGCCGCCGTGTATCCCCCCAGGGCCATGAAGGCAGCATGACCCAAGGAGAGTTGCCCCGTATACCCCGTGAGGATGTTCATGCCCAGGGCCGCGATCACCGCCAGCCCGCAAAGGCACGCCACCACCAGCACATAGCTGCCGGCAAAAACGGGCAGCAGGGCGAGAAAGAAAAGAAAGAGCACCAGGAAGACCTTGGCCGAGGGGGCTGAGAAGATCCTCTGGTCTTCGAGGTAGGTCCGTTTGCAGTACCTGGTTACGGCCATGTTTCCCCTTGGCGGCTAACCCGCGAGGCCCCTCCCCTCGGGGCCGTGTCTCATATCGCCCTAGACCCTTTCGATCTCCCTGGTCCCGAACAGACCGTACGGCCTGATCATCATCACGATGAGGACGATCACGTAAGAGGTGATCTCCTTTATGTCCCCTCCTCCGAGCTTGGGGGCGATGTAGGTGCCTGCCAGATTCTCGCATACCCCCAGGATCAGTCCGCCGACGATAGCGCCTGTGATGCTGTTCATCCCTCCCAAGATCACGGCCGGCAACGCACGGAGCCCCACATGGCTGAGAAAGGGGACGAGATTCCCTATGGTCGCCCCCAGAAAGATCCCCCCCACTGCGCCCACTATGCCGGAGATGGCCCAGGACATGGTGAAGATCTTCTTGACGTTTATCCCCATGAGGAAGGCCGTCTCCTGGTCCTCTGCCGTTGCCCTCATCCCCAACCCCTGGTTGGAGTACTTGAAGAACAGGAGGAAGACGGCCATCAGGACCACCGAGGTCACTATGGTGTAAAGCCTGACCTCAGCGATGGGGACGCCTGCGACCAGCAGGGGTGCCACCTTGAAGGGCTTGGGGACAGGGATCTCCAATGGGCCCCACGCGAACTCCACACCACCCCTGAGGACGAAGGAGAGCCCCAAGGTGATCATGATAATGGAAAGGACGGGTTTCCCCAACATGGGCCTCACTATGGCCATCTCGCAAAGAGACGCCAGGGCGGCCGTCGCCAAGGCAGAGGCGAGAGCCGCCACGACGAAGGCCGGCGCCAGCCCCAGGGGGCCCATGAGGGCGTTGCTCACGAGCATGGACATGTAGGCCCCGAACATCATGATCTCGCCCTGGGCGAAGTTGAAGATGTCCGTGGCCTTGAAGATCAGGACGAATCCCAGGGCGATGAGGGCATAGATGGCCCCCACCGCCAGTCCGTTGACGATCACCATCGCCAGGAATCGCACTTGCATCGCGTCCATGAAGCCCCTCTCAACGCCCCATGGCCTCGCAGGCCCTCACCCATGAAAAGGGAGGCGCTCACCCCTCCCTGTACAGGGCCTCTATCAGGTCGCCGAACTTCTTGTTAATGGCCTTGCGACGCACCTTGAGGGTCGCCGTTATCTCCTCATCGTCGTGATCCAGCTCCTTCTCCAGGAGCTTGAACTTCTTTATGGTCTCGACCTGGGCGAAGTCCTTGTTGGCCTCCTCCACCTCCTTGCGGATCAGCTCGTAGACCTCTGGGTGTTGGGCCAGGCTCTTGAAGGTGGTATAGGCGATCCTCCGCTCCTGGGCCCACTTGGAGACGTTCTCGTAGTCTATCTGGATGAGGGCCGCCAGGTACTTGCGCTGGTCTCCCACCACGATGGCCTCGTTGATGTACGGGCTGCACTTGAGGCGATTCTCGATCTCTGACGGGGCGATGTTCTTGCCCCCGGCCGTGATGATGATCTCCTTCTTACGATCCGTTATCTTGAGCCTGCCTGCCTCGTCGATCTCACCCACGTCCCCTGAGTAGAGCCATTCCCCCTCCTTGACGCGTGCGGTGGCCTGCGGGTCCTTGAAATACCCCTCGAAGACGTGGCCGCACTTTATGAGGACCTCACCGTCATCGGCTATCCTCAACTCCACCCCTGGTATGGGGGGGCCAACGGTCCCGTACTTGAGTTGGCCAGGCATGTTGATGCAGGCAACCCCTGTCTGTTCCGTGAGACCGTACCCCTCCAGGACCTCCACCCCGAGGCAATGGAAATACTTGAGCACCTCCGGGGAGATGGGAGCGGCCCCGCTTATGGCCACGCGCGTCCTCCTCAATCCAAGCTGCTTCTGAAGGCTCCGCAACAGGGTCAACCATGCGATCCCGTACTTCAGTCTCATCAAGGGCGAGATATTCCCCTTGCCGAGCTTCCGGTCCGAATACTCTTTGCCCACCTTCAGCATGGTGTGAAAGACCCTTCTCTTGAGCCAGCTTGCATCCTTCATCTTGATGGCCACCGTGGAGTGCATCTTCTCCCAGATGCGCGGGACACCGAGAAAGACCGTTGGGTAGATCTCACGCATGGCCTCTGTAACGGTCTCGACGCTCTCGGCGAAGTTCACGGTGTACCCCACATACATGGGCACCATCACCGACAGGAGGCGCTCGGCCACGTGGCAAAGCGGCAGGTACGAGACCAGCTCGTCCGTGTCGTACAAGGGAAGGACCTTGGTGATGTTCTCCAGCATCGTGATGATGTTGCGATGGGAGAGCATGGCGCCCTTCGGGGGTCCGGTGGTCCCCGAGGTGTAGACCATCAAGGCGATGTCCTCGGTCCTGAGTTGGTCCAAAAGGGAGGAGAACCGGTTCGGGTCCTTGAGGTGGGCCTCGCGGCCCATCTGTTCCACCTCCTGGAAGGAGATGAGGATGGGGTCCCTGTAATTCCGAAGCCCCTTCATGTCCATGACTATCACCCTGCGCAACATGGGCAGGGACTCCTTGACGGCCAAGACCTTGTCCACCTGCTCCTGATCTTGGCACACACAGAAGACGGATTCCGAGTGCCCCAGTATGTACTGGACCTCCTTGGGCGGGTTGGTGGGGTACACCCCCACGGATATCCCTCCGGCCGCCTGGACGGCCATGTCAGCGTAGAGCCACTCCGGGACATTCTCGCCGAGGATGCCCACGTGATCGCCCTTTCGGAGTCCCATCTCCACCAGTCCCAGGGAGAACCCCCTGACGTGATCCGCGTACTGCTTCCAAGAGATCTCCTGCCAGATCCCGTAATCCTTCTCCCGGAGGGCCACTCGATCCCCTAGGCGTTCGACTTGCCTCATGAAGAGATGTGGCAAGGTGTCCTGTCTCATGACGCAGCCCCCGAACCCTCATGCTCCTCGCCCAGATATGCCTGGATGACCGCTGGGTCCTTCTGGATGACTTCGGGTGGCCCCTCGGCGATCTTGTTGCCGAAATCCAGGACTGTGACCACGTGGGAGATATCCATCACCACGCCCATGTCGTGCTCGATCATCAAGATGGTGGTCCCGATCTCCTCATGGATGTCCAGGATGAATCGGGCGATGTCCTCGGTCTCCTCAACGTTCATCCCGCCCGTGGGCTCATCCAGCAGGAGGATCTTGGGCTCCATGGCCAGTGCCCTTCCCAGCTCCACCCTCTTCTGGACGCCGTAAGGGAGGTTCTTGACATAGGCCTTGCGCCACCTCTCCATCTCGAGGAAGTCGATGATCTCCTCCACCTTCCTGCGGTGTTGCAGCTCCTCCGCGTTGCGGTATCCGAGCGCTCCACCCTTGAAGAGACCGCTTCGGAAGTGGTTGTGCCGGCCCAAGAGGAGGTTGTCCAGGACGGTCATGTTCTTGAAGAGCTCTATGTTCTGGAAGGTGCGGCCTATGCCCAGCTTCGCTATCTCGTGGGGAGACATCCTCGTTAGGTCGTGCCCATCGAAGAGGATCCGCCCGCTGTCAGGACGGTAGACCCCGTTGATGCAGTTGAGCAGTGCGGTCTTGCCCGCACCGTTGGGCCCGATCACCGCGTGGATCTTCCCCTCGGCGACGGACAGAGAGACATCGTTGAGGGCCTGGATCCCGCCGAAACTCAGACACACCTCCTGGATGTCGAGCTGGGCCATGAGCTGCCACACCTTGAGTTCAGCGAAGGCGGGACCCGGTGTCATGTGACGACGTGAGGACCCTCGGGTCCGTCGCCTCGCAACAAGAGGAGGCCCTCAGGAGAGCCATCTCTTCCTTCGCTTGTAGTGCTTCACCTCTGAGAACCTCTTCTTCTTGGCCTCCTCTGTGAGGCCAAGGTAGAACTCCTTGACGTCTTGGTTCTCCCTCAGCTTGGCGCTGGGGCCGTCCATGACTATCTTGCCGTTCTCCATGATGTAGCCGTACTGCGAATGGGCCAGGGCCACGTTGGCATTCTGTTCCACCAGGAGGATGGAGACGCCCTCCTCTCGGTTTATCCTCTGTATGATCCCGAAGATGTCCTTGACGACGAGGGGTGCCAGACCCAGGGAAGGCTCATCGAGCATCATGAGCCTGGGCTTGCTCATGAGGGCCCTGGCGGTGGCCAGCATCTGCTGCTCACCGCCGCTCAGGTATCCAGCGATCTGCCTGCGTCGGTCCTGGAGCTTGGGGAAATACTCCAGGACCGCCTTGATATCCCGCTGGACACCGGCTGTATCCCTTCTCGAATACGCCCCGACTCGGATGTTCTCCTCCACGGTCATCTCACGGAAGATCCTTCGTCCCTCAGGGACCAAGGTGATCCCCATCTGCACGATCTCGAAAGGGTCGAGCTCATGGATCATGTGCCCGTCGTATTCGATGGTCCCTTCCTCTATCTCTCCGTCCTGGTACCTGAGTATGCCCGAGATGGCCTTGAGGGTGGTGGACTTGCCGGCACCGTTGGAGCCGAGGAATGCCACTATCTGCCCGTCGGGGACCTGGAGAGAGATACCCCTGAGGACGAGGATGACGTCGCTGTAGACCACCTCTATGTTGTTGACCTTGAGCATCGGGCCTTGGTGTCCCCATCGCCCCAGGATGCGCCCCTGGGACCAAGGGCGGCCTCTTGATTAACAGAAATCTCAGGAGGAGTCAACAGTGTTGGCGGGGGTCGCTGTCTCTTGTCGAGGGCCAAGGCCGGCCACGCCCCCACGAGACCGACGGTTTGAGGATCCCGCAGTGGTTGGATCGCCCATCGCGGGCCAATCCCTGGCCCAATGGCCCGGAGATGGGGAAGGGGAAGGCCTTCCTCAAGGACCACAGGCGCACCGGGGAGGCACAGCCCGGTCCTATCCCGCGGACCAACCTCCGTCCAGGGGTATGACGGCCCCTGTCATGTAGGAGGAGGCGTCCGATGCCAGGTAGACCACGAGCCCGACCAGCTCCTGGAGCTCCCCCCAACGGCCCAAAGGGGTCTTGGAGGCTATGAGTTTGTTGGTGGCCTCGTCCTCGTAAGCGCTCCTGGTGATGTCGGTGAGGAAATAGGAAGGCGCGATGGCGTTGACCGTCACCCCACGGGACGCCCACTCCTGCGCTAGGGACTTGGTCATGGCATCGATGGCGCCCTTGGAGGCGGCGTAATGGGCCATGAACGGCATGGGACACGACCCCATGATGGAGGAGATGTTGATGACCCTACCGGCCCTGGCCTTGAACATATGGGCCCCGATGACCTGGGTACACAAGAAGTAGCCCTTGAGATTTATGGCCATCATGTTGTCCCACTCCTCCACCGGGAGCTTGAGGAAAGGGACCGTCCCACCCCTGCCCGCGTTGTTCACCAGGATGTCGATCTTGCCGAATTCCTCCATGGCCCTGTTGGCCAGATTCCTGACGGACTCCAGCTCCGTGGTATCGGTGGGGACGGCCAGGGCCCGCCGCCCCATGGCCCTTATGTCCTGGGCCGTCTTCTCTATGTCCGCCTGGGTCCTGGCGGCCACCACCACGTCGGCACCCGCATCCGCAAGGCCCAGTGCTATGGTCCTCCCTATCCCCCTGCTGGCCCCGGTCACAACGGCGACCTTGCCGTTCAGGCTGAACATATCGGTCCCCATGTTCTTCCCCCTCATTGGTCCCTGTATCTGCCGATGGATACGGAAGGGGTGTCCTTCTCCCTCCTCGGGGGTGGCGTGATACAGGGCCTGCGCCCGTCCCGTTGGATCTCACCTTCCCTCGAACTTGGGCCTCCTCTTTTCCAGGAAGGCCGCCGTGCCCTCCCTGGAGTCGTACGTGGAGAATGCCTTGGAGAACTGGACGAGCTCCTCCTCAATGCCGCTGTAAAGGTCGTGGGTCAAGACGAGGTTCACGCAGCGCTTGGCCCACTGGATCATCAGGGGGCTCTTCTCCATGATCTTCTTGGCGAGTTTGGCCACGGCCACGTCGAGTTCCTCGGGCGGGACCACCTCGTTGACGAGCCCCCATTTGTAAGCCTCTTCGGCCCCGATGGGGGTGCCTGTCATGATCATCTGCATGGCCTTTGCCTTGCCGACGATCCTCGGCAGCCTCTGGCTGGCCCCCCCTCCGGTGATGATGCCGAGGTTGATCTCCGGTTGAGAGAAGGAGGCCCTTGTGGTGCAAATCCTGAAATCACAGCCCTGGGCTATCTCGCTTCCCATGCCCCAGGCCATGCCGTCCACCGCAGCGATCACCGCCTGGGGCAACTGCTCCAAGAGGGTGGGGCGGAAGTGGTTCTCGAGGATCTCCTTGACCTTCTCCCATCCCTGCTCCTCGGCCACCTTGGCCCAATAGTTGAGCATGTTGATGTCCGCGCCGGCCATGAAGTTCTCACCGCTTCCTCGTATCACAAGGACCCGCACCGACTTGTCGTCGCCCACGTCCTTCACCGCGGCCTTGAGCTCTTGCGACATCTGCTCGCTGTAAGCATTGAACACCTTGGGGCGGTTGAGGACGATGGTGGCGATCCCGTCCGATTTCTCCAGTAGGATGGTCTCGAAGGCCATGAGATCCCCTCCTCAGTTCAGCGTGACCTTGCCCACGTGCGACTTGATGTACTGTGCGATCTCCTCCCCAGGAAGTCCTGGCAGAAAGACCTCATGAACCCCCAGTTCCTTGAGCCTCGGGAAGTCCACCTCAGGGATCACCCCGCCCATGATCACCAGCACATCGGTCATCCCGTTCTTCTTCAGGGCGGGTATCAGCCTCTCAGCGACCCTCAGGTGCCCGCTGGTCATGATGCTCACCCCGACCACATTGACGGCCTCCTGGAGGGCCACCGCGGCTATCTCCTCTGGGGTCCCGAACCGGTAGTAGATGACCTCCATGCCAGCGTCCCTGAGCTCCCTGGCCAGCAGCTTGGTGCCCCTGCCGTGGACATCGATCTTCTTCTTGGCCAACAGGACTCGGATCTTTCCATTGCCATTGGACATCGTATCACCCCCGCGTCGACTTCTGTGGCAGCTCAAGAGCCAGACAGAGCGTAGATCATTCTATTACGACCCACCCGAAGGCCTCCTTCATGGGCGCCATCATCTCACCGTTGGTAGCCCCCTTCCTCGCCGCCTCGATGAGGGCCGGCATCAGCTCACCCTTGCCCTCCTTCACGGCCAGGCAGGCCTCCCTCACCTGGGCCAGGGCCTTGTCCACCTCCTTCTGGTTCCGCTTGTTCTTGAAGGCCCTGAGCCGCTCGATGGCCTTGCGTTCGATCTCATAGTCCACCCGAAACGGGATGTGCTCCTCCTTCTCGTCCATCACGTACTTGTTGACGCCCACCACCACACGCTCCCCGGTCTTGATGGCCCTCTTGGTCTCGTAGGCGCTGTCGTCTATCCTCCTCTTGATCCAACCGTTCTCAAGCCCCTTCATATATCCGCCCATCTCCTCGACCTCGTTGAAGATCTTCCAGGCCTCCTGCTCCATGCGGTCGGTCAGCCATTCCACGTAGTAGGAGCCGCCCAGGGGATCGGCCACATCGCGCAGCCCGCTCTCCCACATGATGATCTGCTGCGACCTCAAGGCAGTGCGGTGGGACAGTTCGGTGGGGATACCGATGGTCTCGTCGTACGAACAGGAATGGATGGACTGCACACCGCCGAGGACCGCGGCCATGATCTGCATGGTGATGCGGGCGGTGTTGTTGAGCGGCTGTTGGGCCACGAGCACGTTGCCGCTCGTGTGGATGTGGACCCTGGCGTGCATGCACTGCGGCTTGGTGCAGCCAGCGTCCCTGGTGATCTTGGCCCACATCTTGCGATGGGCCCTCAGCTTGGCGATCTCCTCGAAGAAGTTCATCTGGATCCCTATCTGGAAACCGAGCCTCCCCACGAAGCTATCGGGATCCAAGCCCGCCCTCTTGCCGGCGTCGATGATGGATTTCCCCCAAGAGAGGCCGAAGGCGAGCTCCTCCACCGGCGTAGCCCCGGCCTCTGAGATCCCGTACATGAAGATGTTGGTGGTATTCCATGCCGGCATGTTCTTGGTGCAGTACTTGATGAGGTCCGCTATGAGGGCATAGCCGTGTTTCGGCTCCCAGGAGGGGATGTCCTGCACAGCCACCCTTGGATACCAGTTCATGGAGTTGCCGCGCAGGGAGTCGGGACTCTTTCCCCTCCTTTCGGCAGCCGCCACTATGTGCGCCAGGCCAGGGAGGCAGTTCTCCCCTGTGATGAGGGAGAAATTGGTCGTCTCCAGCTCCCAGCCGCGGATCAGCTCGTCGTAATCATCACCTGTGCAGAGATGGACCCCACACTGTCCGACGTTGCCCTCGGCCTCTGGATGGTCCGCGTCTATGCCATACATGGTGGGTATGTCGTAGACCACGTTGAAGACCTTGTTCCCGAAGTAGCCCTCCATGCCCTGGGCCACCAGGGTCTCCATCCTTTTCCTGGTGTCGTCTATGCAGCCGTAGCCGAAGACCATCTGCTGCATCCATGGGGTCAGGGCGTAGCCGTCGGGATAGAGCCCGCGGGTGAACGGGTATACCCCGGGCATGGTCCCCAGGTCCAGCCCCTCGACGTCCTCTGGGGTGTACACGGTCTTTATGGGGATGCCCGAGAGGTTGTTGCGCGGCTTTATCTTGGCCGCATACCTCTCTCTGGCCTTCTCCCAAGCCTCTTTGGCCTTCTGTAGGCTCTTCTTGGTGGCCTCGTCGCTCATTTTCTCACCTCCGCTGTCGCGATTCGCGCTGTCACGCCCTCGGGGGCGCAGGCAGTGACGCAGTGCCCGGGGCGTGGGCCTCGGCCTTTCTGCCCAGGTCCGCCGCCATCCTGTTCTTGATGATGATCTCCTTGAGCTTCTGTTCGATGAATTCCAGGTGGAGGAGGGCTGCCTTGCGGGCCCTCTTGGCATCATGGGCCTCTATGGCTGCGATGATGTTTCGGTACTGGTTGAAGAAGGTCGTGGATATCCTCGGCAGCGAATTGAGGCGTCTCTGCATCTCCGCCGGGTAGATGTCGTCGAAAAGCGCCCAGAAGTTCCTGGTGAGATGGATGCAGATGGGGTTCTTGGATGCCTCGCTGATCCTGCGAAATGTCTTCACGTAGAGAGCCGAGGGCTTGGGGTCCAAAATGGACGTCCCATCCTGCCTTATGTACTCCTCGATCTCGCGGTAGATCTCCCTGAGCTTCCCTATGTCCTCGTCCGTGGCCCTGACCGCAGCCAAGGCTACCACCTCTATGTCGATGATCTTCCTGACCTCGAAGAGATGGAAGATCTTGTTGAGGTCCTCTCGGATCATGTTCTTGATGGGCTCCTCAGGGGCATCGGACCTCATGACCGGCAGGATCATGCTCCCCTTTCTGGGGATGATGGTGATGTACCCCACTGCCTGCAAGATGATGAGGGCCTCCCTGAGGGAGGAGCGGCTGATCCCCAGTTCGTCTGCTAGGACGTGCTCAGGGGGCAGGAATGTGCCCGGCTTGAGCCGCCCCTGATAGATGTACTCCTTGATCTGCTCGGCCACTTTTTGGGAGATCTTGAGATCCTTCTTGATGGGCTCAAACATGGCTGAAAAGGCCCTCCTCCGAGTATATGCGTTTGCCTCCTACCAAATCGCTATATGATAGCAGAATCGGAAAACGAAACCCAAGATGACCTTTCCACCAACTGCCTGTGCCCCCATGGCCTACAGTCGCTTGAGTCGACGCATGGGCTACGACCCTGGACAGAGGGATAGCGCCCCGAAGAAAACAGTTGACAGGAGGCCCCGTCAGTGATAGTAATCTTGTCCGACAACAAAACAATAATTGCATATCATAGGACCAGCTCGAGTGTCAAGGGCAATTTGAGTCGCACTCATCGAGGTCGTACCATGAGCATCCTCTTTTCCCCCATCGCCATAAACTCCATGACCGTGAGGAACCGCTTCTTCATGGCCCCCATGGGACTCCACTACACCCCTGACGGATTCATCAATGAGCGCACGGTGGCCTTTTTCCGGGAGCGCGCCAAAGGGGGAGTGGGTCTCATCGATGTAGGCGGGTGCAGGATCCACGAGCTTGCCGGCGGGGCCTCCTTCATAGGGATAGATGACGACAAGTACATCGAGGGCCTAGGACGGCTCACCGCCCAGGTGCATGCCTATGGCGCCAAGATCATAGCCCAGCTCTACCACCCTGGCAGCTCCATTCACGCCTTCATGCTCCCGGGGAAGACACCCATCTCCTCATCTGAGGTCCGCTCGGAGTTCTCCGGCCAGCTCCCTCGGGCCCTCTTGCGGGAGGAGATCCCCTGGGTACAGGGGCACTTCGTCGAGGCCGCGATCCGTGCCCAGAAGGCGGGCTTCGACGGCGTGGATATCCTGGGCTCCGCGGGGTATCTCATCAGCCAGTTTCTCTCCCCCATTCGTAACAAGAGGGAGGATGACTACGGTGGTCCCCTGGAGAACCGGATGAGATTCGCCCTGGAGATCGTGGACAAGGTCAGGGGTGCCGTGGGGAAGGGGTTCCCCATCTTCTTCAAGATGGCGGCCAACGAATTCATGAAAGGCGGCAACGGCCTTCGGGAGGCCAGGATCTTCGCTGTGGAGCTGGAGCGTGCGGGCGTGGATTGCATCATCACCGCCGGTGGCTGGCACGAGACCAAGGTCCCCCAGATGGTCATGAGCGTCCCTGCAGGGACGTGGCTCTACATGGCCAAGACCCTCAAGGAGGTCGTCAGGATCCCGGTGGTCACGTGCAACCAGATGCGGGATCCGCTCGTGGCTGAGGCGGCCCTGAGGGACGGCGTGGCGGACATGGTGGGCATGGCCAGGCAGTTCCTGGCGGATCCGCACTACCCCCTCAAGGTGCAGGAAGGTAGGCTGGGGGATATCAATTACTGCATCGCCTGCCTACAGGGGTGCTTCGACAGGGCCATGCAGATGCAGCCCGTCAGTTGCCTCGTGAACCCCATGGTGGGCAGGGAAGGGGAGTGGGCGGTCGAGGCGGTGGCCGTGCCCAAGAGGGTCGTGGTAGTTGGAGGGGGACCTGGTGGGATGGAGGCCGCCATGGTCCTGGCCTCCAGGGGGCACAAGGTGACCCTCCATGAACGAAGCGGTTCCCTGGGCGGACAGCTCCCCATCGTGGCGTCCCCTCCAGGCAGGAAGGCCTTCGATCTCCTGAGGAGGTATCTGTCTGGACAACTGATCAGGCACGGAGTGGAGGTGCGGCTCAACAGCGAGGCGGATGTCGAGAAGATCCTCGGGGAGGGTCCCGACGCGGTTGTCCTTGCCACAGGAGGCGAGCCCATGGTACCCTCTATCCCTGGGGTGGACCTGCCCCACGTGCACAGGGCCTGGGATGTGCTGATGGGTATCGCGGATGTGGGACGGGACGTGGTGGTGTTGGGCGGGGGTGCTACCGGGTGCGAGACTGCCCTCTTTCTGGCCATGAAGGGGACCCTGGATGCGGAGGCCCTTCGCTACTTGTTCCTTCAGGATGCGGAGGACGTGGAGACCCTCAAGGGGCTTCTGACGACCGGGACCAAGAAGGTGAAGCTGGTGGAGATGCTGCCCAAGATCGGGCAGGACATCGGGGCGTCCACCAGGTGGGCGGTCCTTCAGGACCTGAGGCGCCACAGGGTGGAGATCGTCACACGGGCCGAGGCAAGGCGTATCACCCCCCATGGGGTGGTGGTGGTCGTGGACGGAAAAGAGGTGTTGCTGGAGTGCGACTCGGTGGTGCTGGCCCTGGGGACCGTCTCGGTGAACCCCCTGGAAGGGGCCCTGGAGGGGAAGGTGCCGGGGCTCTACGTGATCGGTGATGCCAAGAGGCCCCGAAAGGCCCTGGACGCTGTCCACGAGGGCTTCGAGGTGGGGATCAGTATCTGAGACGGACACGAGTGTGCATGACTCCGAGGCAAGGCCCTTTTGGCTGGGAGTGACAACTCAAGCGAAGAAAGGAGAAGGGAGATGACCATCGACGACGTGAAGAACATCTGTGTTGTGGGCGCAGGGAACATGGGGCATCAGATAGCTCTTCAGTGCGCTATCAGCGGGTTCAAGACCACCTGCACGGACGTGGTGGAGGCGGCCTTGAAGAAGGCAGAGGCCTTTGCCGACAACTACCTGCCCGAGAGGGTCAGAAAGGGCAAGATGACAGAGGAGCAGGCCAAAGAGATCCGCTCCAGGATCTCCTTCACCCCGGACCTGAAGACAGCAGCCAAGGACGCGGACTACGTGATCGAAGCGGTCCTGGAGATCCTCGACGTGAAGAGGAAGGTGTTCGCCGAGCTGGACCAGATCGCCCCTCCCCATGCCATCCTGGCCACCAACAGCTCTTTCATAGTGAGCTCCAAGATCGCCGACGCCACCAAGAGGCCTTCCAAGGTGGTGAACCTTCACTTCTTCAACCCGGCCCTGGTGATGAAGCTGGTGGAAGTCGTCAAGGGGCCGCACGTCTCGGATGAAACTGCCAAGGTCTCCATGGACCTGTGCGCCAAGCTGGACAAGATCGGTGTCCTCCTCACCAAGGAGGTCCCCGGATTCCTGGTGAACAGGATGCTCAAGGCCTTGACTCAGGAGGCCCTGTGGTTGGCGGAGATGGGGGTGGCCTCTGTGGAAGACATAGATAAGGCCGCTGTGTATGCGCTCGGGCACCCCATGGGACCCTTCCGCCTGATGGACCTCACGGGGATAGATCTCAACTACATCATGGCCATGGACAACTTCAGGGCCAGCGGGGATGTGAGGGATCTCCCGTACCCATCCATTGTCCAGAAGTATGTGGAGGGCCGTTACGGTCAGAAGGTGGGCAAGGGGTGGTACGACTATCCTCAGAAGTGAGGGCTCCATCGGCATCTTCGGGTCCCGAGGTGTCACACCGGACCGTGTGCCGTCCCCGGGACCCGCTTGGCCCTGGACTAGATGGGGACCTCCTCCCTGAAGCCGAAGCGTATGCTGTTGTCCAGGTAATAGACCAGGTCGGGCTCGAACCGATAGAGCCTCACGCGAAATCTCTGCACCAAGGCGCCCAGATCTATGCCATGGCCAGGGGCGAAGAAATGCGCGGTGAAGGGGTACTTGCGCATGTAGGCCCTGAAGGCCCGCAGGGCCTCCGGTCCCATGGGGACTGGGCTGATCTGCCCCGACATCTGCACCCCGCGGATCTCCTGCCAACTTGAGGCAGGGCAGTAGATGGCCGCTGCGACCCTGGCGGCAGCCGAGGACTCCTGGATGTGGCGCGACTCAGGGGATGAAAAGAAGTAGAGGTTGAAGCCGGCATTGACATAGTAGACCGGGGCGGCCCATGGCACTCCCCCCCGGGCCGTGGCCAGGGTCACCGTGGTCTGGGACCGTACGAGGTCCTTGGCCAACCGCCTCCATTGCCGATGCTCCGGGGGATTCAAGGGGCTCTTGGTCACCCTTTTCCCTCCGACAGATGCGACTGGTACTGGGGTGGCCGCCCCGGGGAAGGGGGGCCCTTGCGCCCCTGTTGCAAGAGGATGCCCAAAAAGGCCCGTGCGGCAGGCGAGAGGTCCTTCTCGTCCAGTATGGCTATGCAGACCTCGAGGTAGAGCTCCTGGTCCAGTATGGGAACGATACGGACCCTTCCCTCCCGATGGTCTCGCGCCACCGCGTCCTCCACCAGGAAGGAGACGGCCTCTCCCCTTTGGACCATGTCCTTGATGAAGTCGAGATTCCCTGTCTCCACCAGGACATTGGGGACCATCTTCCGGCTGGCGAAGCACTGCGCGATGAGGGAACGAGTCCCGGAGCCGCTCTCCCGTATGATGATGGGCTGCCCTTCCAGCTGCTGGAAGCGGATCCCCTCCAGGGAAGCGAAGGGGTGATCGACCGAGGTGAAGAGGACCACCTTCTCCATCCTGAACGGGATGAACTTGACCTTCCTTGTCTCCTCCACCTTGACGACCACAGCGAGTTCGTTTCGAAGGTCTACCAAGGCACGGCTCATCTCCAACGAACTCCCCTCGTCCAGGATGATCTTGACATCGGGATAGGCGCCGTGGAACAGGGTGATGAGGGAAGGCATCAGGTACCGGGCGTACGTCTTGGTGGTCCCGATCTTCAGCAGCCCCCTCTTGAGTTCGTGCATCTCCCCCACGATACGCTCGATCTGCCTTTCCACCTCGAAGACCCTGTGGGCATGTTGGAGCAGGATGGAGCCCGCCTCGGTCAAGACCACATGGCGCCCCCTCCTCTTGAAGAGCTTCAGGTCGAGGGCCTCCTCCAGGGCCCGGATGTTGGCGGTCACCGCAGGCTGGGTGATGCACAGATCCTGTGCCGCCCTGGAGAAGTTCTGGGCCTTGGCGGCCTCGTAGAAGATCCTGAGTTGGTTGAAGTTGATCATCTCAGAGGCAAGCCATCCGTGACCCCTGCCCCTGGCAACACCCACCACGCGCGGGGTGTGTCGGAAATGCCACTGCAGGGAGAAACTTGTAAAAACCCATAAGAAGGGTTTATGTACGACATAAGAATATAAGCCTTGACTCCACAAGTAAAGTTCTCCATCTTGTAACCTGTCCCAAGCACGGCGTCCGGGGCCCTCTGCCTCGCGTTGACCGTTCGAGCTCGTGCCGAGCCACAAAGGACCGATCCTGCGCCCGATCGTGGAACCTCTCTTCGTGCTGCATCCCGTGCCCCACTACCAGTTTCACCTCCAGTCGGGCCGATTCGCGGAGGCCATTGGAGACGGCCAGAAAGGGGGCGCAACACGGCCCGCAAGGCATGACCGGGACTCGATGACGAGGGGCTCGTGACAAGGGGTCTCCCGAGCCAAGATCGGGCCCGATCTCTTGTAACCGGTCCAGATGGCATGATTGGAGCTTTCCCCGCAACGAGCTCAGGTGTTTCTTCGGGCCTGTAGGGGAACCGTCAGAGATGGGATGCAGGGGGGTGAGAGCCATGCGGAGGCCATAGGGGTCTTGGGCGAGGGCAGGAGTGCGAACATCAACTTCTCAGCAAGGGGAGGTGGGAGATGTCCGGTGGGGGTTTTCCCAAGCCGAGCGAGCTTGTCTACCCAGGGGACTTACAGGGTTGGGAGGAGATGTATCCTCCCTACTACATCTTCAGCAAGGAAAGGACTGATTGGGAGGACAGGCAGTTTTGGTACCACGACAAGATCCATGCCCCGGAGCCCATGTACCCGTGGGACCTGATATTCCACGAGGCATGGCAGATATCGCTGTCCCAGTACAATACGAGGGTCTTTTGCATCCCACCTGCCCAGGGGGTGGCTCAAAGGATGGTGGGCTGCTACATGTACATATGCGCGGTGGAACCGCCGCCCCCGGAGGTCATACAGCAGAAGGCGGAGCTATTTCAGAAGAGGGTCTTCTATGTCTTCCAACACTATGACGAGCTCTACGAGAAGTGGCTCGGGAAGTTCCGTGCCCTCGGGGAGGAGATGGAGAGGCTGGTCATCCCGGAGGAGCTCCCGAAGTTCGAGGGCGACGACGTGGTCTTCCCGGCCCCGAGGGGGTACTTCAGCTCCTTCGAGGTCATGGACGCTTACGACAAGCTGGTCAACGGGATCATAAAGGGTTGGCAGTACCACTTCGAGTATCTGAACCTCTCCTACCTCGGTTACCTGATGTTCGCCGATACATGCAGGAAGCTCTTTCCAGGGATCAGCGAGAGCACTATCGGCAAGCTCGTGGCCGGGGCCGTGGTGACCATGTACAGGCCCGAAGAGGAGCTGTGCAAGCTGGCCAGGATGGCCTCCACCATGCCCTCGGTGAAGGAGGTCCTGAAGACGGATCTTTCTCCCCAGGAAAAGGTGGAGAGGCTCTCCAAGGGCATGGACGGAAAGGAGTGGCTGAGGGCCCTGGAATCGGTCAAGAACCCGTGGTTCTACGCCTCCTGCGGTAGCGGATGGTTCCACTACGAGGGCAGTTGGATCAACAAGCCTGAGGTCCCATTCGGCTATCTCAAGAGCTACATGGAGCGGCTCGAGAGGGGGGAGCGGATCGAGAGGTACCTGGAGGAGATCGAGCAGGAGAGGGAGAAGCTGGCAGAGGAGTACAGGAACCTCATCGCCAACGAAGACGACAAGAAGGCCTTCGAGGACGCATACAGGACCTGCCGGACCATCTACAAGTATGCCGAAGACCACCTCTTCTGGGTGGAGCACTGGTTCCACACCATCGTCTTCGAGAAGATGTGGAAATTGGGTGGACTGCTGGCCAGGTACGGCCTGCTCAACGAGCCGGAGGACGTCTACCTCTTCAATAGGTTCGAGGTCCCCATGATCATCGAGGACATGGTCACTGCCTACGCCCTCGGGGAAGGTGTCCCGGCGAGGGCTGTGCACTGGAAGGAGAAGGCCTCCAGGAGGAAGGAGATCCTGGAGGCTGCCAGGAAGTGGACACCACCGCCGGCCCTTGGAACAGTGCCCGAGGAGATCGCCGAGCCATTCACCGTGATGCTCTGGGGGGTGACCTCGGACAAGGTGGCCGAGTGGCTCAAGGGAGCGGCGGTCGAGCCGGGGGAGGTGACCGAGGTGAAGGGGTTCGCCTCCTCGGCCGGGGTGGCGGAAGGCAAGGCCAGGGTCATCAAGCTCCTCGAGGAGATAAACACCCTGGAGCCTGGGGAGATCTTGGTCTGTCCCACCACCAATCCCTCCTGGGCGCCGGTGTTCACCAAGATAAAGGCGGCCGTGACGGACATAGGCGGACTCACCAGCCACGCAGCCATCGTGTGCAGGGAGTACGGAGTCCCCTCGGTGACCGGGGCTGGCATCGCCACCTCTGTCATAAAGACAGGGGACGTCATCAGGGTGGACGGAGACAAGGGTGTGGTGAACCTCGTTCAGAAGGCCTGATTCGCCAAGGGCTGGCGGTCTTCCAGGGGCCGCCAGCCCGGTCTTCTTGAGGGGGATGGGATGCGTTACACGCTCTGGTTCCATGAGGTGGGCAAAGAACACCTGCCCCTGGTGGGGGGGAAGTGCGCGAGCCTGGGAGAGCTCCTGAGGGCCCAGATCCCGGTGCCGCCGGGTTATGCGGTGACCACAGATGCCTACGAAGGCTTCCTGAGGGATGCCAACCTCAGGGGGCGGGTCTTCGATGCCCTCAGGGGTGTGAAACCGGACGATTTGAGCAGCGTGGAGGCCGCGAGCCAGGAGATCCGGGGCCTCTTGGAAGGGGTCCCCATGTCCATGGAGATGGAGGACGAGATCGCGGAGTGTTACAGGCGGCTTTCGCGGCTTTGCAACCTCCCGGCTGTGCCGGTGGCCGTCCGCTCCAGTGCCACTGCAGAGGACCTGCCAGGGGCGAGCTTCGCGGGCCAGCAGGATACCTACCTCTGGATCCGAGGGGTGGACGATCTGCTCTTGCACGTCCGCAAGTGCTGGTCGAGTCTTTTCACCCCTAGGGCCATCTCATACAGGATCAGGATGTCCTTCCCCCACGACAGGGTCTCGGTCTCCGTGGGCGTTCAGAAGATGGTCAATTCCTGGACCGCAGGCGTCATGTTCACCCTGGATCCCACCACCGGCGACCCCTCCTCCATCGTCATAGACGCCAACTGGGGGTTTGGGGAGAGCGTGGTGAGTGGGGAGTGCACGCCGGACCACTTCGTGGTGAACAAGGTGACCTTGGAGATATCGGACAGGACCATCTCCAGGAAGGACTGCTACTATACCACCGATGCCGAGACCCAGACGGTCAAGAGGCTCCCCATCCCGGAGGAGAGGCAATGCAACCAATGCATGATCGATGAAGACGTGATAAATCTGGCCCGGATAGGGAAGCAGATCGAGACGCATTACGGGCGTCCCATGGATATCGAATGGGCCATAGACAAGGACCTTCCAGCCGCTGGGCAGGTCCTCATACTCCAGAGTCGTCCTGAGACAGTCTGGAGCCAGAAAAGGAGTGGGCCCCTCATAGGGAAGAAGAGCGGTTTCGACCTCATCATGGAGCGCGCCATGAAGCGCACGAAGATCCCCAGGTGAGCACTGATACGAAGGGAAGGAGAAAGAGGAATGGATCTGAGGCAATGGATCTCCACCTGTGAGCAGGAGGGGGAGTTGAAGAGGATAAGGGCGGAGGTGGACTGGGATCTGGAGCTCTCCCATGTGGCCAAGCTCAACGAGGAGCAAAGTGGCCCAGCCCTCCTGTTCGAGAGGGTCAAAGGGTACAGCAGCCCTGTCCTGACCAGCACGTGCACGACGGCCACGAGGCTCGCCATAACCATGGGGGCACCCAAGGGATCCACCTTGGTCGATCTCATGCGGGAATGGGTGAAGAAGGGGGAAAAGAGGATCCCGCCCAAGTGGGTGGAGACGGGCCCGTGCAAGGAGAACGTGATGAAGGAAAGCGAGGTGGACCTGTTCAGATTCCCGGCCCCCAAGTTCTATCCCAAGGACGGCGGTCGGTACTTCGGGACAGCGCACTTCGTGGTCACCAAGGACCCTGATAGCGGTTGGGTGAACCTGGGAACCTACAGGCTCCAGCTCCTGGGTAAGGATCTCCTCGGCACCCAGTTCATAAAGGGAAAGCACGCAGACATGATGCTCAAGAAGTACCAGGCCGCCAAGAGGCCGATGCCCGTGGCCGTGGTGGTGGGATGCCATCCGCTGTTGTTTCTCATGGGTGCCGCCCGCCTGTCGGCATTCGAGTCGGAGTACGATCTGGCCGGGGCCATCCGGGGGGAGCCGGTGGAGGTGGTGAGGTGCGAGACGAGCGACCTGCCCGTGCCAGCAGCATCCGAGATCGTGGTGGAGGGGGAGGTGGACCCCGAGGCCTTCATGCCAGAGGGACCATTCGGCGAATACACGGGTTATTACTCTGGGGTGGGCACCGACCCCCGCAATTTCATAAAGGTCAAGTGCGTCACCTACAGGACCGACCCCATCTTCATGGCCACCACCGTGGGAAGGGCTGTCACCGACACCCACATGACCATGGCCCTGACTTACGGTGCCACCCTCTGGCAACAGCTCCTGGCCATGAAGATCCCCGGGCTCAAGGCGGTCTACTGTCCGCCTGAGGGGTCAGGAAGGATGCTGGCCATCATCTCCATCAAACAGATGTATCCGGGCCACGCGGATCAGGTGGCCACTGCGGCCATCTCCACAGAGATGGGGGCATACGGTCTGAAGACCGTCGTAGTGGTGGATGACGACATAGACCCATGGGACATCCCCAGGGTCCTCTATGCCCTGAGCTTCCGGTTTCAGCCCAACCGATCCCAGGTCATAAAACGAGGGCGATCCACCCCCCTGGATCCCTCCCTACCAGTGGATGCCAGGGACATCACCGGAAGGCTCCTCATCGACGCGACCATCCCCTACGAATGGAAGCAGAAACCGATCCCCATCGAGCTCGATCCCCAGGTGGTGGAAAGGGTGAAGGCCAGATGGAAGGAGTTCGGCCTTTGAAGGAGAGGGAGGAGTAGCGTGAGACCGATCCGTTACACTGAGGCGATGGTGGAGCGGTTCATCCGCGAAGGGCACTGGACCAGCGAGACGTTCTACGATTTCTATGAGCGCAACGCCCGCGAGATGGGGGACCGTGAGGCATTGGTGGACTCCAAGTACCGTCTCACTTGGTCCCAGGCAAAGAGGCTGGTGGACGGGATCGCCCAAGGGTGGGTGGAGATGGGCATCCCCAAGGATGCGAGGGTGATCATACAGTCGCCCAACACCGTGTACGGCTTCTTGGCCAGGATCGCCTGCGAAAGGGCAGGGCTCATCTCGCTGACGGTATACCCGTACCTGAGGGAGAGGGAGCTGCAGTACATGGTCCGTACCACCGAGGCCAGCGCCGTGGTCATCCCACACGTGTATCGCAACTTCGATTACCTGGAGATGTACAGCGGGCTCAAGAGGGGCTTCGAACACCTCAGGCATATCTTCCTATTCGAGGAGCGCGTGCCCCCAGGGGCCCCGGATGGGACCTATTCCCTGGTGAGCATGGCGCAGGAGTCGGTCTCCAGGGGCATAGATGAGGGGCTCCTGAAGGAGAGGAGGTTCGATGCCGTGTGGGACGTGGGACTCCTCACGAGCACCACAGGCACCACCGGGCTCCCCAAGCTGGTGGAATGGCCCATAGCCCCCAGGGTCTGCACCTCCAAGGGTAGGGTGGACCTCTGGAGCCTGAGCAGGGAGGACGTGACCGTGGCCATTGCGCCTCACGCCGGCGGCGCCGCTGGGACCCTCACCTATTTCGCCGCCCCGTTGGTGGGCGCCAAGACCGTCATGTTGGAGGAGTTCTCCCCTGGGGAGGCCCTTGCGGTCATCGAGAGGGAGAGGGCCACGGCCATGGGTGTGGTCCCCACCCATCTGATCCGGATGCTCGAGATGGACACCTCTAGGTATGATCTGAGGTCGCTTCGGTTCATCCGCTCGGCCGGGGGTTACCTCCCACCACAGGTGGCAGAGGAGGCAGAGGAGAGATTCCAGGCCGTGATCACGAGCGACCTGGGGACCCAGGATATGGGCTCTGTCTCCGGCTGCAGGGTGGATGACCCCAAGGAACTCAGGCGAAGGACCGTCGGGCGCATGTTGCCGGGCAACGAGGTCCTGTTGAAGGACGAGCACGGCAACCCGGTCCCCGAAGGGGAACCGGGCATACTATGGTTCCGCGGTCCTCATGCCCCGGCAGGCTATTACAGGGATCCAGAGGCGACCGCTCAGGTCTTCGACGCAGAGGGGTGGACCACCACCGGGGACATAGTGAAGTTCGACCAGGGGTGTCTGTGGATCCTGGGACGGGCAAAGGACATGATCATCCGCGGGGGGCAGAACATCTATCCGGCGGAGATAGAGGGGCTCCTCAACGAGCACCCCAAGGTGGCCAGCGCTGCCGTGGTGGGTTACCCGGACAAGGAGATGGGGGAGAGGGCCTGTGCCTTCGTCATCCCCAAGGCAGGAGAGCGGATCACGTTCGATGAGATGGTCTCGTTCCTCAAGGGGAAGAAGCTCGCCATGTTCAAGATCCCCGAGAGGCTCGAGGTGGTGCAGGAGCTGCCCATCGTGGGGGACTCGGGCAAGATAGACAAGAAGGTCCTGCGCAAGGCCTTGGAGGAGGGGCTGGGTCTGGGCGGCGAGAGCTGAAGGCAGGAAGGATTACCACCAGGATGAAGAGGGTGCTGCTCATCTCCACCATGGACACCAAAGGTAGGGAGGCCGCGTACCTGGCCGAACGGATCGAGGCCTGCGGGTGCAGGCCCATCTTGATGGATCTCTCCATGCGGGAGGGACCGGTCCGGTTGGCGGACCTCCCGTCCGCTGAGGTGGCCCGCGCGGGGGGCATGCCGTGGGAGCAGGTGGTGGCCTCCGAGGACCGGGCTCGTACCACGGAGGCCATGATCTCTGGGGGGAGGCGCCTGGCAAAGGCCATGGTGGAGGAAGGCACGGTGCAAGGGATCCTTGGCCTGGGGGGTTCTACGGGGTCCTTGATGGCCACCGAGATAATGAGGGCAGTCCCCTTCGGAGTCCCCAAGATCATGGTATCTTCCACCGCTGCCTTGCCCGGGCTCTCGACCCGGTATATCGGCACCGGAGACATCGCCCTGTTCCATACGGTGGTGGAGATCGCGGGCCTCAACGACCTGCTCAAGAACGTCCTGGACAGGGCGGCCGCGGCCATCTGCGCCATGGTCATGGGGGAGCTGACAGAGACCAGGAGGCGGTCCCCGAGGGGCGGATCCTTGAGGATTGCCATGTCCATGCTCGGCCCGTGCGAGAGGTGCGCCAGCCGGGTCAGGGGATCCCTGGAGGGGTGGGGCGCCCAGGTCATAGGGTTTTCCGCGGCCGGGGTATGCGACAGGGCCATGGAGGAGATGATCAATCAGGGTCTCTTCGACGCCGTGGTGGAGCTCGCCCCTGGGGGGGTGGGTGAGCACATCTTCGGTGGGATGAGGGATGCCGGGCCTGACCGCTTGGAGAACGCCAGCAGGATGGGGCTACCTCAGGTCATCGCGCCCTGCGGCGTCAACCACCTGACCCCTCCCAAGTCCAAGTACAGGCCCGATGACCACCAGCGCAGGAGCTACGACCTGGACCGATACAGGACATGGCTCAGGGCCACACCAGAGGAACTCAGGACCGTCGCCAGGGCCTTTGCAGGTAAGTTGAACCTCTCCTCAGCCCCTGTGATATTCCTCTTTCCCAAGAGGGGATGGTCATCGGTGGATAGGCCCGGTCTGCCGACATACGACCCTGACGAAGACCTCTTCTTCGTCGAGGAACTCCGCGCCTGCGTGGGTGCCCATGTCCAGATCAGGGAGGTGGACGAGAACCTCGAGGAGCCGGCCTTCGCTGATGCCGTGGTCCAGGCGTGCCGAGAGCTCTTCCTGACCTCTGACCCTCCCAGGGCGCAAGGCAAGTGAGAGACCGAAGAGGCAGGATGGAGGCCATGGGAAGACTCGACGGCCGGGCCCCTCACTGGGAGGTCCCGTGAGCGCTCCAACCATTGGGGTGATGGGCACATTCGACTCCAAGGGGGAAGAACACCTCTTCCTCAAACGGGCCATAGAGGCCAGGGGTCTCAAGGCCTACACCATAAACCTGGGGACCAAGGGACCGGCCCCCTTCGCCCCGGACCTGGACATAGGCGCCATGGTGGGCAGGGGTAAGGAGCGCGATCAGGCCCTCGCCCAGGTGCTCGATGCGGCCAAGGTAGCGGTAGGAAGGCTTTGGTCCGAGGGGAAGATCTCGGCGCTCATCTCAGCGGGAGGGGGCAGCGGGACCTACCTGGCCACCTCCGTCATGAAGGTCCTGCCCTTCGGCGTCCCCAAGGTGATGGTCTCAACGGTGGCATCCAGGGATATGTCCGGGACTGTGGGGACACACGATATCACCATGATCCATAGCGTTGCGGACCTCCTGGGTGTGAACTCCATATCCGGGGTGATCCTGGATCAGGCGGCGGCCGCTGTGTGCGGCATGGCCCAGCGCAGGTGGGTGCCGCAGGCAGGGAAGAGACGGGTGGCCTTGACCCTTTTCGGCTTTGTGACCGAGGCCGCCGAGGCGATCAAGGGGCGCCTTCAGGAGATGGGATACGAGGTCATAGCCTTCCATGCCAACGGCACAGGGGGGATGGCCATGGAGGAATTGGCCGCGGCCGGCCATTTCGACGGGATACTCGATCTGGCCCTCCACGAACTGGCTGATCGCATGATGGGTGGGTACTGCGGCGGGATAGGGCCGGGCCGCCTCGAGCCGATCCCTCACAGGCCGCTGCCGCGTCTTGTGGTTCCGGGGGGACTCGACTGTGCCGTGCTGGAGTTCACGAGGGATAGCGTACCTGGGCAGTACCGAGACAGGAAGATCTTCTTCTACGACTTCCGCTCCGCCATAAGGCTCAGCGAGGAGGAATCCCTTTGCCTGGCGGGGGAGATAGTGGAGAAGCTCAACCGGCACGCGAGCCCGGTGCGCGTGCTCATCCCCAAAGGCGGCTGGTCCGAGGCCGATTGCCCCGGGGGCCCGCTGCACGCCCCCCACATAGCCGTTGCCTTCACCAAGGCGCTGCGGGAGGGGCTCCGTCGGGACATACCGTTGTGCGAGGTGGGGCACCACATCAACGAGCCATCCTTCGCCAAGGTGGCGGCCTCCATGATGGACGAGATGATATCGGAGGGGAAGGCATGATCACCAGGAACTGGATGAAGAGAGGCCCTGTGACCATTCACAGCGATGCCCTCATCTCAGAGGCCATGACGTTGATGGCCAGGGAGAAGCTGGCGTATCTGCCTGTGGTGGACAAGGATGTCCTGCGGGGGATCCTGCTGCGACGGGACCTCCTGGAGGCCGCCACCAGTGTGGCTGCGAGACAGTGCCCGCACGAGTCCGCGTACTTCAACCAGCGGCTCAAGGTCAAGGATCTCATGGTGAGGAGGCCCGAGACCGTGGAGGCGGATGCACCCGTGGAGCACGCGATGAGGAAGGGGATGGAGATGGGGTTGAGTTTCTTCCCCGTCATGGACAAGGGCCGGCTGGTGGGCACGGTCTCGTACAGCGAGATCTTCGACACCATGTCCCAGATCCTGGGCATAAAGGAGGACTGGGTTGGCATCACCATCGAAGGGGTGGAGATGGGCAGGGGCGCCATGGGGAGGGTGACCCGGGATGTGGAGGAGGCCGGGGCCGAGGTGCACAGCATCTTCACCTTGCGCAGGGAGGGGTCCGAGGGCAAGAAGCTCATCATCAGGATGGAGACCGACGATCTCGACCGAGTCGTGGCGACCCTCGGTGCCAAGGGATACAAGATAGTGGAGGTGAAGGGCCCCCTGAGCAAGGGGGCCGCTCACTGAGACATGGCTCGCCCTTTGCAGGATGGGTGGACCCTTCACCGGGGTATGGGCGGCCTGGTAGAATAGCATGCGGGTGTGGGTCTGTACAGGGAAAAGAGGGGGAAGAGGAGATGCTGCTTCCGAGATTCGAGTATCACGAACCCGGTTCCGTGCGGGTGGCCTGCCGGTTGCTCCACGACATGGGGGGGGAGGCCAAGGTCCTGGCCGGCGGGACAGACCTCCTGGTGAACATGAAGAAGGGCCTCATCAGGCCTTCCCACCTAGTGAGCCTGGAGAGGATAGCGCCCCTCAGGCGCATGGAGGCGAACAAGAAGGGGCTGATCCTGGGCGGCATGACGCGGGTGGCCCACCTCGCCAGATGGGAGGGCTTGAAGGGATGGGCCGCGGGGCTGGCCGAAGCGGCCGTGAGCCTGGGAACCCCCCTGGTCCGCAACAGGGCCACCGTGGCCGGCAACCTGGTCACGGCGAGGCCTGCTGCTGACCTGGCGCCGCCTTTGATGGTGCTAGGCGCCAGGGTGCATCTCCAGGACATGGGAGGGGAAAGGGAACTGGCACTGGAGGATTTCTTCCTAGGACCGGGGCAGACTGCCATCGGTTCGGGGGAGATTCTGAGGGCAGTGAAGATCGATACCCCTGCCCCGCTCACTGGTTCCGCATACGTGAAGATGGGCACCAGGAGGACCTTGGAGATCGCCCTGGTGAACGTGGCCGTGGCACTGACCCTGGAGGCAGTGGATGGACCCATAGGGCAAGCCAGGGTTGCCCTCGGCGCGGTGGGGCCTGTCCCCCTCAGGGCGGCCTCGGCAGAGGCATGTCTGGTGGGGCACAGGCCATCGGTATCGCTTTTTGCCGAGGCGGGCAAGGCCGCGGCCCAGGACGCCAAACCCATAGACGACCACAGGGGGTCGGCCGAATACCGGCTTTGGATCGTGGAGACCCTGGTCCGCAGGACCCTCGCTCTGGCCTATGCTCGGGCCTTGGGCCGTGATGAAGGGGGCGGGGATCCGGCCACGGCCTGGGCCCGGATCCCTCACGCCTGAGACCTGGGCCCTCGACAATCCATTTTCAGGTCAAGGAGCTGATCATGACCAAGAGGCTCATCACACTAGTCGTCAACGGTCAGCAGTGCGAGATCGCGGTGCTGCCCCATCGAACCCTTCTTCAGGTCCTGCGGGAGGATCTGGGGCTCACGGGGGCGAAACACGGGTGTGGACTGGGGGAGTGCGGTGCCTGCACCGTGCTTGTGGACGGCGTCCCGGTGAACTCCTGTCTCATGCTGGCCGTCCAGGCCCACGGATGCGAGGTGACCACCATCGAGGGGCTAGCCTCGGACGGTCGTTTGCACCCCCTTCAAGAGGCCTTCGTGGAGCACGGGGCCATCCAGTGTGGGTTCTGCACGCCGGGGATGATACTGTCGGCCAAGGCCCTTCTGGAAAAGAACCATAGTCCCACGGAGGCGGAGATCAGAGGTGCCATAAGCGGGAACCTCTGTCGCTGCACAGGGTACCAGAAGATCGTCGAGGCCATAGAGTCCGCATCCAGGGCCATGGCGGAATCACCTCGAGGAGAGATGCCATGAGTAGCTTCTTGGTCTTGAACACCAGGGCCCCCAAGCTGGATGCGCCGGACAAGGCCACCGGCAGGGCCAAGTACGCCGACGACCTCTCCATGCCAGGGATGCTCTTTGGCGCCATGCTCCACAGCCCCCTGGCCCATGCGCGTATCCTGAACATCGACACCTCGAAGGCCCGAAGGGTGCCCGGGGTCAAGGCCGTGGTGACGGCCGAGGAGGCGGGCCTGACCAAATACGGGGTGAGCCCTGCCCGTTACGACGAGACCTTGTTCTGCCACGACAAGGTGCGTTATGTGGGAGACGAGATCGCGGCAGTGGCCGCGGTGGACCTGGAGACCGCCCTGGAGGCCGTCTCCCTGATTGAGGTAGATTACGAGGAGCTGCCGGCCGTGTTCGATGCCAGGGAGGCCATGGAGGAAGGTGCTCCGTTGATCCACAACGACTATCCCCGAAACATCTGCGCGGAGGTGCACCAGGAGTTCGGGGACGTGGAGGCGGCCTTCAGGCAGTGCGATCTCATCCGCACGGACAGCTTCGTGAACAAACGGCAGGATGCTGCCTTCATCGAGCCGCACTCCTGCCTGGCCAGCTACGATCTCCATGGGAACCTGACCCTGTACACCTCCACCCAGACGCCCCATTACGTTCAGCGCACTGTGGCCATGGTGCTGGGGCTGCCCATAGGGAGGGTGAGGGTGATCAAGCCCTGCGTTGGGGGGGGGTTCGGGCCCAAGGCCGAGGCCACCCCGCTGGAGATGAGCGCTTGTCTGCTGTCCATGAGGACCGGAAAGCCGGTGAAGATGACGGCCAGCAGGGAGGAGGTCTTCCTCCATTGCAGGGCCAGGCACCAGTTCTTCCATGAGCTCACCACGGGCGTCAAGATGGACGGGACCATCCTCGCCCTGTACAACAGGTGCATCCTCGACGGCGGGGCTTATACCAGCTTCGGGATCGCCACCGTGTATTACGCGGGATCCCTCCTCGGTGGGCCCTATCGTCTCCCCAACATGAAGTACGACGGGTACAGGGTCTACACCAACAAGCCGGCCTGCGGGGCCCAGAGGGGGCACGGGGGGGTGGCGGCCAGGGCTGCATGGGAGCAACAGCTCGACATCATCGCCCAGGAGCTGGGCATGGACCCTGTGGAATTCCGGCTCAGGAACGTCATGGAGGCAGGGGATGTCACGTGCAATGCGCTCAACATGAGCAGCCTCGGGATGAAGGAGTGCCTCGAGGCGGTGCGCGACCATTCCGGCTGGCGGGAGAAGAAGGGGAGGCTCCCCAAAGGGAAGGGGATCGGGGTGGCGTGCGGCTTCTTCGTGTCCGGGGCGGGTTATCCCATCTACAGGAGCGACACATACCACTCCACCGCGGTGATCAAACTCTCCGAGGACGGTGGGACGGTGAACCTCTACACCGGTTCCGCGGACATAGGGCAGGGGTCTGATACGGCCATGGCCATGATCGCTGCAGAGGCACTGGGGGTGCGCCTCAGCGATGTCCGCGTCTTCTCGGGCGATACCGAATACAGCCTGGACCTCGGTGCCTATTCCAGCCGCCAGACCCTCATGACGGGACATGCGGTGAAGGAGGCGGCCGAGGATGTCAAGAGACAGGTCCTGGAGGTCCTCTCAGCCAAGCTCAACGTCTCGGCACAGGACATGGACATCCGCGACGGCTTCATTGTCTTCAAGTGCCTCCCCGTGGATTTCAGGGAGGTGAGGGCCTCTTACATCAAGGAGCATCGCGGTTGGACCGATCCTCCCAGGGAAGAGCAACTGACCTTCCGGGAGGCTGCGAGGCTCGCCTATCTCGAGAGGGGGACAATAGTGGGGACCGGTAAGTACAAACCGCCCAGGTTGGGAGGGGATTACAAGGGTGCCACGGTGGGGACGTCTCCGGCCTACGGGTGCTCTGCCCAGGTGGTGGAGGTGACCGTGGATGAGGAGACCGGACAGGTGACCATAGATGCCATGACCGATGCCCATGACTGCGGGCGGGCTGTGAACCGCACCTCGGTGGAGGGGCAGATGGAAGGCTCCCTCTCCATGGGACTCGGGGAGGCCTTGTTCGAGGAGGTCAAGTTCGACGACAAGGGCCGGATCCTCAACCCCAACTTCTCAGAGTACAAGATCCCAACGGCCCTGGATGTCCCGCGTATCAAGACCATCATCGTGGAGAGCGATGAGCCCAATGGCCCCTTCGGGGCCAAGGAGGTGGGGGAGGGGGCCATCATGCCCACCATCCCAGCCATCCTCAATGCGGTGAGCGATGCGGTGGGTGTGAGGATCAATGAGCTGCCGATCACCCCGGAACGGGTCCTGAGGGCACTGAGGGAAAAGAAGGAAAAGGGGGAATGAAACGGGTGAAGGCCCCTGCCGGCCTTGCGACAGAGACGAGACGGGCGAACCCATGAGGATCTTCATCAACGACTTCGAGGAAGAGGTTCATAACGGCTGTACCGTGGAAGAGGCCATCAGGCGCTGGGAGGAGAACGACCTGAACCTCATCGTAGAGCTCAATCACCGCTTCGTTCACCCGGAGATGTACAGCTCTCTCAAACTGAGGGAGGGGGACCGCCTGGAGTTGATCAACCCCGCCTTCGGCGGGTAGAGCCGGGATGTGGCAGGGAAAAGGTCTCCTCGCCCGGCAGACCGGTCCCTGCGAAGGGAAGAGGGAGAGATGATTCGACCCAACGGGCCTTTCTTCTGGGCGGGTTCCAGACCCGCCCTCTGCATTTGAGATGACCGAGAGGAGTCGCTACTGCCAACAGGAGGCCTTTCCTTACGTGGGGCCCAAAGGGCAGCGGAGGATCTCCGAGGGGCGTGTGCTGGTGGTGGGCTGCGGGGCCCTGGGGAGCGCTGCGGCCACCCTCCTGGCTCGAGCCGGGGTCGGTTTCCTGCGGCTCGTGGACAAGGACATCCTGGAGCTTCACAACCTCCACAGGCAGATCCTGTACGATGAGGAGGACGTCTCATCGGGCCTCCCCAAGGCCGTGCTGGCCAAGAGGCACCTCGAGAAGATCAACTCCTCCATCGAGGTGGAGGCATTGGTCGCTGAGGTGGACCGCAGCAATATCGGCGCCCTGGTGCAGGACGTGGACCTCATAGTCGATGGACTGGATAACCTGGCAGGCAGGTATCTCATAAACGAGGTCTCTATCGCGGCCAACAAGCCGTGGGTTCACGGTGGGGCGGTGGGCAGCAGGGGCAACGTCATGGCCTTCGTACCCGGGAGGACCCCATGTTTTCATTGCATCTTCCCGCAGCAGGGGGAGGGAGAGGCCCTGAGCTGTGAGTTCGGCGGGATACTGGGCCCCACCGCCACCCTCGTGGGCTCCCTGGAGGCGACGGAGGCCTTGAAGCTGTTGGTAGGGGCCTTCGATTGTCTCCTGCCGGGGATGCTCACCTTGGATCTCTGGGAGGGCACCTTCCGGATCGTCGACGTCTCACGGGCGGTGCGAAGGGGCTGTCCTTGTTGCGGCGGTTCGGCAGGGGGAAGCGGGGCCTATGCCGACCCGGAAAGTGGCCGAGTCCCTTAGCACGAGGGCCATGGTGAAGAGGCCATTGGTCACCGTGAAGCTCTCGGACATCTGGCGGGGCACCCTCGATGAGCGCTCCGGGAACGTGGGCTTCCTCGGGGTGTCGCCCGACGGGTCTGCCTATCATGTGGTGGTCCCGGTGGACCTCCAGATCGCGCGAGGGGTCAAGGCCTGCAATCAGCCAACGGACGGGACCCCCTTCGGGGGGTATGTGGGGTGGCGCTATTTCCAGTGCAGGGGATACAGCGGGGCAGGCCGCCCGGAGGTGGACCGCGAGCTGAGGGAACGTGCGGTGAGGGGAAACGTCGAGTCTCTCAGGGCCTGGGCGGCCACACATGGCATCGCCTTGGAGGTCGAGGAGGACATGGGCTAGGGTCTGCCCCCCCTGCTGGCCAGTGGGAGAGGCCTTGCGGGGGCGGAGGTGACGATGGTTCGAGACGGTGGGTCATGGAAGTGCGGGTGAGAGTGATGGGGTTTGCTGGCCTCGCCCCCTCGCTCGGGCGCGGTGAGGTGCGAGTGAGCTTGGAGGGGAGGACCCTCGGGGACCTCATACAGTCTCTGGTGCGTCAGTACGGTCCTGAGGCGGCCAAGGCACTCCTGGATGAAGGGGGAGGACTTGACCCAGCGGTACAGGTCATCAGAAACGGCCAACAGTGGCTCGCAAGGGAAGACCTGTCGGCCGAGTTACAGGAAGGCGACAGCATAGTCTTTGTCCTGCTCTTGTCCGGGGGATGACGCAACCCCATCCAGGCCCGCCCTGTATATCTCTCGGTCCGCCGGAGATGGGCGGCGTTGAGGCGTGATGCAACGATTTGCTGTCGCTGCCGTGGTCAGGCCAGGACTCCTCCCGGGCCCCCTGGACCAGGCGATTGGGATGGTTGACACATGTTCGGGGCGAGGATATGGTGGAGGTTCCCGAGGAGCGGCTCGATGGGGTCGGCTCCATGGCGGGGTGCTGTATCCACACTTGGGGAGGTCAGCCGTGCCCATATCGTCTAAGGTCGCGTCGTATCTGGAGAAGGGGTCCTTCATCCGGAAGATGTTCGAGGAAGGGGCCAGACTGAAGGCCGAGCATGGTGAGGACAAGGTCTTCGATTTCTCCCTCGGGAATCCGCCAGAGGAGCCGCCTGAGGTCTTCCACCGGGAGCTTCGGAGGGTCGTGGAGGAACCCATCGCTGGGATGCACAGGTACATGCCCAACGCCGGTTTCACGTGGGTCCGAGAGGCCGTGGCGAGGACAGTTGCCGAGGAGTCAGGGCTCAAGGTGGAGGCCAAGCACATCGTAATGACCGTGGGGGCGGGCGGTGCCCTGAACGTGGCCCTCAAGGCCTTGCTGGATCCGGGGGAAGAGGTCATACTCCTAGCCCCCTATTTCGTGGAGTACGGATTCTACGTGGAGAACCACGGGGGCCGACCGGTGGTGGTCTCGACGAGCGAGGATTTTCAACTGGACCTGAACGCAATAGAACGGGCCATTACCGAGCGGACAAAGGCCGTGATACTCAACTCGCCGAACAACCCGACGGGTGTCGTCTATCCGGAGGAACAGATCAGGGGCCTCGGTGAGCTTCTTCGCGGCCTCGGTCACGCCTTGGGAAGGGACATCTACCTCATCTCGGACGAGCCGTACAAGAGGCTTATCTACGATGGTTTCTCCTATCCCGAGGTGTTCCCGTACGTGGACAACGCCATCATCGCCATGTCCCACTCCAAGGACCTGGCCTTGGCAGGGGAGAGGATCGGGTATCTGGCCGTGAGCCCGAGGTGCGCGGACATGGAACGCCTACTGGATGCCATGGTCTTCGCCAACAGGACCTTGGGGTTCGTCAACGCCCCGGCCATGATGCAGGTCCTGACGGCGAGGCTTCAAGGGGTGACCATAGATATCGCCTCATATCAGAAGAGGCGGGATATCCTGTACGAAGGGCTGACCTCCCTAGGCTTCGAGACGAACAAGCCGCAGGGGGCCTTCTATCTCTTTCCCAAGTCCCCCATCGCGGACGATGTGGCCTTCGTGCGGGCAGCCCAAAGGAGGCTCATCCTGGTGGTCCCTGGATCAGGCTTCGGCCGTCCGGGGTTCTTCCGCATAGCCTACAGCGTCCCGCAGGAGATGATAGAGAGGTCCATGGAGGCGTGGAGTGGGCTTGCCGAGGAATTCCATCTTGGGAAGAGGGGCTGACGGACTGTATCCGATATTCGCCGAAGGCTGAGGGCGGGCATCTCCCTGGCGGGTCCTCGGGCCGACCGGGCGGTCTCCCCCGAGTCCCGCGACCGCCAGAGGCCCTTGTGCGATCTTGGACCGGACCCCACATGGACGGCCCGCGGGGTCTCGGCTTCTTTGGGATGTCGGCAACGGCGAACGGTCCGTCCCCGGCGGAGAGGGGGCCCTTCTTCTGCACAAGGGGGGGTGTGATGAGATTCCAAGGGGTTGCGCCGCCTGTGGTGACGCCTTTTCGAGACGGGGAGGTGGCCCCGGACTGGTTCAAGGAGAACCTCAGGAGGCTCGGCGAAAGCGGGCTTTCGGGATACTTGGTCTTGGGCTCGAACGGCGAGGCTGTGCACCTGGCCGCGGATGAGAAGAGCCTGGTGATGGATGCGGCGAGAGAGGCCACCCCCTCCGACATGTGGCTGATGGTGGGGACCGGAGAGGCCTCCACGCGGCTTACCATAGCGCTCACTAGGGAGGCCGCCGACAGGGGCGCTGACGCAGCCCTGGTGGGGGCGCCGTTCTACTTCAAGGAGTCCATGAAGCCAGACGTCCTCAAGGCCCACTTCCTCGAGGTGGCGGAGGCCTCCACCATACCGATCTTCATTTACAACGTACCTCAGTTTACAGGTCTGAATCTGGAGGCACCGCTCGTGGCCGAGCTGGCGCGGCATCCGAACATAGCGGGGATAAAGGATTCATCCGGGAACATCGCCCAGTTGACGGAGATCAGGAGGCTTACCCCGTCGGGATTCAGGGTCTTCGTGGGCTCTGCCCTGGTCTTCCTGCCGGCCTTGGCCGTGGGTGCTGACGGTGGGATCCTGGCCGCGGCCAATGTCCTGCCTGAGGCCTTCGTCCGGGTCCAGGCCCTGGCACGGCAAGGGGCCTGGGAGGAGGCGCGCAGGCTCCAGTGGTCGCTCATGGAGATCTCCAGGGCCGTGACAGTGGGATACGGGATCGGGGGGCTCAAGGCCGCCATGGAGATGAGGGGATACAGGGGCGGGGAGGTCAGGGGCCCTCTCGCCATGCCGGACCAAAGCGGGATGGCCAAGATCCGCGAGCTGCTCGAGCCATGGACCGATTAGATGGCCGGCAATCACCGCGAGCGGACTCGTGGGGCGTCTTAGCGCTGCATCGGTCCACGCAGCGAGGGGCCCTTGAGGGCTGGCGACCCTTTTTCCAGCAGGCACTCGGTCTTCTTGACAGGGCCCCCTTCCTGGGGGGAGTGTCCGCTTCAGTCGAGATACGAGCGCTGGTGCCCATGAGATTGGTCTGGATGAATGCCCCCCGCAGTATCATGGGCGGCCGTGGCCAAGAGAGGGTGAGACAAATGCGGTGAGAGGCTCGCGGATCAGGTCCCCTTCCCTGAAACGATCTGGCCTGAGGGGGTGAAGGTCGAGGGTGAGGCAATGCCCTTGTGTGACGAGCTCGGCCACCAGCATCCCGGCCGCAGGGCTGTGCTGGAAACCGCGACCGCTGAATCCGTTTGCGCACACGAAGCCCTTGAGCTCCGGGAACTCCCCGATGATGGGGTGATTGTCTGGAGAGATCTCGTAAAGGCCTGCCCAGCCGCGCACGATCCTGGCGCCTTCGAGGACCGGGACGCGATGCATGGATCGCGCCGCGGTCCACTCCTGGGAATCGAAGTCCACCTGCTCGTTGAAGGAACTCTCGGAATCCTGGGGGCCGGCTAGGAGCAGTCCTGTGCCCTCCCTGCGCATGTACCAGCCGTGCTCGAGATCGATCACGAGGGGGAGGGGATCCGGTAGTTGGGGAAATGGGGCGGTGAAGAAGATCTGCCTCCTGAGCGGCCGAACCGGCAGGTGGAGTCCCGCCAAGGCCGCCACACCGGCGGCCCAAGGGCCAGCAGCATTCACCACGGTGTCGGTCTTGACCCGCTGGCCTGATGCGGTCTCGACCCCCCGAACGTGCCCCCTGCCCACCTCGATCCCTGTGACCTCCACCCCTTCCAGGAGCACGGCCCCGAGCCCTCGGGCCCCCTTGGCGAATCCCTGGAGCACCTCGTGAGGCCCTGCGTAACCGTCCTGTGGCGTGAATGAGCCTCCCTCCAGATCATCGATTCGGAGAAAGGGCCATCGTTCCCCGATCTCCGGGGGGGACAAGGTCTCGATGAGGATGCCCCTGTTGCTCACGAGGCGGGCGGTGTCCTTGAGCAGGTCCCACTCGGACCTTTGTCCAGCCAAGAATAGGTACCCAACCCTGCGGAACTCAGGGTCCACTCCGAGATACTCCTGGAACCGATCGAAGGCCAGGCGGCTGAGGAGCGACAGGCCGATGTTGATCTCTGTGGAGAACTGGCTTCGAATCCCTCCCGCGCACTTGCCGGTGGAGCCTGCCCCCAGGAGTTTCCTCTCCAGGAGGAGGGGTTTGACCCCCTTCTTGGCGAGGTGATAGGCGATGCTCACCCCGATGATCCCTCCTCCAACGATCACCACATCGGCACGCCTAGGCAGTTCCCCTCCCAATGCGATCCTCCCGAACGGGTCTCCCTGCCTGTTCCGTGAGGCTAGCTGGCCGACCCGCCGAACCTCTCGTGGATCCGTTTCATCCAGGAGGCCACCTGGATCTGCTGAGGGCACTTCTCCTCGCACTCCCCGCACCCTTCGCAGGACCCCGCACGGATCTTGGCCGAGAAGACGTTGATGTACATGGATTTGGAGAACTGGAAGTTGTCGTGAATCGCGCCTTGGTTGTAGTTCTCGAGGTTGCGAGGGATGTCCACCCCGTGAGGGCAGGGCATACAGTACCCGCACCCGGTGCAGGGGATGGGGATCATGGAGGCGAACTCCTTCTTGACCCGTTCCAGGACATCCATTTCCCCCTGGGAGAGAGAGCCTATCCCCGAGGTACAGGCGCTGCGGATGTTCTGCAGGAGTTGGTCCATGGCGTTCATGCCGCTCAGCACTACGGAGACCTCGGGCCGATTCCAGAGCCACTGGAGCGACCAGTCAGCGGGGGTGCGCGGGAAAGGCGAGGCATCCATGATCTCTTTGACCCGTGCGGGCGGGTTTGCAAGCCTTCCCCCGAGAAGGGGCTCCATAACAACGACCCCCAGACCCTTGCCGGCGGCGTAGAGAAGGCCACGGGTGCCTGCCTGCACCTCTTCGTTCATGTAGTTGTACTGGATCTGGCAGAAATCCCATCCGTCATAGGAATCCAGGAAGTCCTTGAACACAGGGAAGGTCTCATGGGAGGAAAAGCCGATGTAGCGCACCTGCCCACGGGCCTTGAGCTTCTCGAGCCACTGAGGCACCCCGATGGAACGCAGGAGAGGCCACCTCTCGGCCTGGAGGTTGTGCAGGAGGTAGAAGTCGATCCTGTCTGTGCGAAGCCTGCTCGTCTGTTCCTCGAAGATGCGATCCAGTTCCTCCTTGCTGTTGGTCAACCAATGGGGCAGCTTGGTAGCAACGTAGGTCCTCTCTCGGTACCCCCCATCCAAGGCCTTCCCCACCACCACCTCGCTCTTGCCACCATGATACCCGTACGCGGTGTCCAGGTAGTTGATCCCGTGGTCGATGCCGTGGCGCAGGAGCTCCACGGTCAGGGCCTCATCCACGTCCTCCCATGCGCCTCTGACCGGCAGGCGCATGCAACCGAACCCCAAGGCCGACACTCGCAGATCGAGTCTCCCCATCGGACGATATTGCATGCCCAGCTCCACCATCCTGCAGGCTATGGCAAGGCCGGCCCCTATGATCTCACGGCCCCACGGCCCGCGCAACCTCCCGTCACCGCAGCAAGCCGGACATGGGTCCCAAGTCGCATTGCATGAATCCCACTGGGTGACAGGGGGTGTTCATCTCCAGGCGGGCGGGATGGGATGCCCCCTCTTGTCCCTCACCGCGTGGCGGCCCAAATGGGGCCAAGATGCTTCTCCATGAGGCAGACCGCAAAGGATTCCGGAAGGTCATTCCTTCAGCATGCCGTCGGGGAGGCGGCTCGCCTCCTCGGGGTTGGAACCGCTTCGGTTCACCGCGCAACATGATCCCAACCACCGCCGACTTGAGAAAGACCAATCCGCTTGGTCCGCAAGGCCAACAATCTTCTTGACAGGCATTGGCAACTGTGGTAATGGCTAAAACCAGATTGCCCTTGCACCCGAAAGGGGCCAACTTCTCCAAATATATCGAGGGCAACGATGTTTCTCTTTCCTCCTGGTCGGCTCCTTTTTTTGCCAGCTTTGGGACTCGCAGCAGGCCCTCCTGTCCGGGGCGGAGGCGGGGGCGCCCCCCGAGCCGGAGCAGGAAGGGAAATGACCCCACTTCGTGAGTCAGTTCGAGCAGATCGTCTTGTCCTGGGCAAGTGGCCAGGCGGGGAGGTCAGCCTGCTTCCCACGGGCCGCCGCAACGCAATCGCTCATCGGGAACGCGGATTCTGGCATTCGGACAAGGGGAGATCTCCGCCTCTTTCGTTGTTCGTTGCCGGCTGACCCAGGAGCTGCTTGGAGTTGCGATCCATTCCATCACAGGGATGCCGAGCTTGGAAAGGGGCATGGTGAGGGCCTTCCGCAAGACGAATCCTCGGGGCCGAACGGATATCCCCCCGGTTTTTCCTCCTCTATCCCTTTTGGGCCGCAGGGCCCTGTTTCTGCTTGGTCTCGTAGGTCGTGGACATGGTTTGGCCCTCCTTGGGGAGGGACGATCACCCACTCGGACGTCCCGGGGCATCTTCGGTCGGGTCGCTCGTCGACCGGGGCGTCTTGCCATGGCGCTGGGATCCCGGGCTCCCGCAGGGCCGTCGCAGAGGGGTGGCCCTGGGTTTGGACCTTCGAGGAGGACGACCCTGCTCTCGAGGGCGTGTGGCGTCATGGATGGAAGCAAGGGATCGCGGGTCTTCCGAGGGGCCTTTCTTCAGACTGTCGAGGAGGTGTGGAGATGAAGAGAAGACTGTACGGGTTGGCAGGTATCTCGGTGGCGGCCATGTTGAGCTGCTCTGTCTTTTTGTCACTGCAACCGGGGAGTCTGATGGCAGCGGAACCATCCAAGCTAAAAATCGGCATATTGGGTCCTATGAAGTTTCTCTCCGGTGACCACCAGTGGAAAGGGGCAGCGCTTGCGGTAGAGGAAATAAACAAGGCTGGGGGCGTGAAGGTCGCTGGCAAGACGTATTTGCTCGATGCGATCCAGATCGATGACAACTGTTTTGTCAGTGTTCCTGATGCCGCCTCGGCAATGCAAAAGGCGGCCACTGTCGATAGGGTCAAGTACGTCATCGCTGGGGGGAGGACCGAGGCGGTACTGGCGCAGCAGGAAATCGCCATGGACCACAAAATACTCTATCTCGGTATATCCATGTCGAATCCACCGAACAAGCCCCTCCTCAAGGACTATCAAAGGTACAAGTACTACTTCAACGCGCCCAACTGCATCAGCGGCGACTACATTCTACATCTGGCGGCTGTTTGTTACCCTGGGATAAAGGCGGTCAAGGACGCGTTGCAGCTCGGAACCGTCAAGGTCGCTTACCTGGCTGAGAAAGCGGTGTGGGCAGACGCCATATACGGGCTCCTAAAACAGGCGCTGCCAAAGCTAGGCTGTGAACTCGTGGGCGAGTGGAGGCCTTCTCACCTTACGACGGACGTATCTGCCGAGTTGGCGGCGATAAAGGCCGCGGGCGCCCATGTGATCATACACATCTTTTCAGCTGAGGGCGGCACAGCGGTCTCCAGACAGTGGGGGGAAGTCAAGTTCCCTGCGGCCCTGATAGGGGTCAATGTCCCTGCGCAGCGAAAGACCCATTGGGATGTCACCGGGGGGCTGTGCAACTATGAATCGTACTTTGACTGGCAGTTTCCCCTTCCCGTAACGGACAGGACGGTGCCTTATTACGAGGCATTTGCCAAGAAGTACAACGGAGAGTTCGCCACGTGGACTGCCAATACCGGGTATGACGGGATATACGTTATCAAGGCCGCTTTGGAGAAGGCAGGCTCGCTGGATCCAGATGCCCTCGTGCCGGTGTTAGAAAAACTGGAGCTCACCGGTGTCACCGGGAAAATAGCCTACCTTCCCCCTGATCATCCTGTGTCTCCCCACGGCATAAGGTTCGGTCCGGGGTACACGCATGGAATCCAGCTCCAGTGGGTCGATGGGAAGCAGATACCTTACTGGCCGGACGGAAACGAGTTGCCACCTGAACTGCTTGCCATAGGTTTGCCCGCTGGCTGGGACAAGGCCAAATATCCCGGGATGGGCAAGTATGCGGTGCCACCTTGGGTGATAGAGTACTGGAGGGGGAAACGCTAGTCGTGGGTGTTTCGCTGACTCCACGTCCCTGGGGGGGATGCTGTGCTTGGGCCTATTGTTGTGAGTGGTCTGGTAACGGGTGGGATTTACTCGCTCTTGGCGGTCGGCTTCGCTCTGATCTTCAGTGTGGCCCGTATCATAAACATGGGCCACACTGGTTTCTACATGCTGGCCGCCTTCCTTGTGTTCATCGGCACTAAACTCCTGCATTTTTCGGTCTTGGTCTCCGCGATCTGCGCGGTTGCCATCGCCGCGTTGGTGGCCATAGGTTACTTCAAGGGGACCATAGAACGCGTCAAGCAACACGAGCTGGCTGTACTTCTCATCACCATAGCATTTGCCATTCTCCTGCAAGAGATATTCCTGGCCGTGTTTTCGGCCCGATTCCAGGCCATCGATCCCTTTCTGGTGGGTTACATAGAACTGGCAGGGGTAAGGGTGGCCTATCAATATGTCTTCGCCCTCGCGACGAGTTTCCTGGTGCTTGGCGTGCTCCTGTGGCTGCTTAAGAGCAAGATCGGTGTCGCTATCAGGGCGGTCGCGCAGGACCCGGAGATAGCCAACGCCATGGGCATCGATGACAAGAAGATCTGTCTGATCGTCATGGGCATATCGGCGGGGCTGGCTGCCCTGGCGGCCATACTCATCGCACCGATCGTCATGGTGCACCCGTACATGTGGACACCGCCATTGGTAGTAGTCCTTTCGGCTGTGGTCCTTGGCGGATTGGGGAGCATAACAGGGAGCATCGTCGGCGCGTTTATCCTCGGCTTCGTCGAGGTGATAGTGGTCAACGTGGTACCTGAGGGCACCTTTCTGAGGGGGGTCGCTTCCCTCCTGGCGATGATAATAGTGCTGGTCGTGAGGCCGGAAGGGCTTTTTGGGATCGTCTTCGAGGAGGAGAGGTTGTAGCGTGCTTCTGGTGCAGCGAATCTACTTTTGGTTCAGGGATGATGTCCTTGCCATCCCGGGCAGGGCCATCGCGTTGCTCTGGGTGATACTGGTCCTGCTGCTGCCGTTTGTCCTCAGTGAATCCTTGGCACCGATGGTCATGCGAGTGGTGATTGTCGGCTCGCTCTACGCTATCTTCGCCTTCAGTTGGGACCTACTCGCCGGTTTCACCGGTCAGGTCAGCTTGGGGCACGCCCTGTTTTTCGGGACGGGGGCTTACAGTGCTGCCATCTTGAACCTCCGTCTCGGATGGCCTGTCTGGCTCACTATCCCGGCAGGGGCTGTGTTTGCCATGGTGGCCGGTCTGATCACCTGCCTTCCCGCACTGAGGCTGAGGGGAATGTATCTCGCCCTCGTGACACTGGCCCTGCCGCTCATTCTCACAGGGGTGATATACGTCTGCAAGGACTTCACCGGTGGCGAATACGGCCTGGGCGGTGTCAAGGCCCTGGGATTGCCTCCGACGGCGGCCTTCTACGTGATCTTTACCCTGATGCTGTTGCTGGCGCTCGTCGCCTGGAAGCTGACGGACACCAGGTCGAAGGTCGTAAGAACAGGGGTGATCCTGCGGGCCATACTGGAGGATGAGATAGCCGCTAGGATGTCGGGGATAATGACCACCAGGTACAAGGTCGTCATCTTCGCATTGAGCGGTTTGATGTCTGGCCTAGCCGGGGTCCTGTATGCCCACTATTTCAGAGTCGTCGGGCCTTCCACACTGGAACTCATGTTGTCGTTCAATGCCTTGGTGTGGACCGTCTTCGGCGGGATAGGCACCATTTACGGGCCCATAGCTGGGGTTTTCGTCCTCTACCCGTTGGTAGAACTCACGCCGCTGGCCGGGCTGGGCCACTACAGATTTGTCCTTCAGGCCCTGATACTGGTGCTCGTTCTCCTCTTCATGCCGCAAGGCATCACCACGTGGGTCAGAGATCACATCGAGCAGTACTGCCCGCGGTGCAAGCTGATCAACGCCATATGGCGCACCTCTTGTAGGGCGTGCGGGGCCTCCCTCCACCCAGAGCGAGAGAAAGGGACGTCTGGCGTGGGGACCGGGGATCGAGGCACTGGCTGATGCCGGGCCCTGAAGAGCGAGACTCATCTAGAGGAAGGGAGTGTCCGTTATGACTTCGGAATCTGTTTACGAGCAGCGACCCTGGGTGAGACACTATCCTGCCGGGGTGACGGCTCAGGTAGAGGTCCCGGAGACATCGCTGGTAGAGATGTTCGATAGGGCTTGTGAAAGATGGAAGAAGAAGACGGCCATCGTGTTCTATGGCAACAAGATCTCCTTTGGAGATCTGCGTGAAAAGGTGGATAGGTTCGCGGCGGCGCTGCAGGATCTCGGGGTGAGACAGCGGGACGTCGTAGCGTTTCTCTTGCTCAACTCCCCGGAGTTTTTCATAGCTTTCTACGGATGTCTGAAGGCAGGTGCCATCGTTTCCCCTGTAAGTCCCGTTTACGTGTCGCCGGAGATCAAGTATCAGTTGGATAACAGTGGAGCGGAAACAATCATATGCCAGGATATTCTGTGGGAGAACGTTCAGAAGACAGGGCATACGTTCAAGAATGTGATAATGACAAATATTGCGGATTCCTTGCCTGTCACCAAGAGGCTTATAGGGAAGAGCATACTAAGGGAAGTATACCAAAAGATGGCCATACCTCCGAAGGCGGTCTTCGAACGCGAGGGCTTCTACCAGATGAAGGGCCTTCTCCAAAGATACGAACCGCTGCCAGAACCGGTAAAATGCGAACCAAGAGAGGACCTGGTGTTGTTGCCTTACACTGGGGGCACGACAGGCCCGCCCAAGGGTGTGATGCTTACTCACTTCAATCTGATTTCGAGCCACTGCAGCTTTTCGGCTTTTTATCATTTATTGGAGGACGGAGTTGAGTCCACTGTCAGTTACCAGCCGTTCTATCATGCTGCCGGTTTTTTTGCCGGTGTCCAGGAGGCGATCATAAGGGGATGGACCCAGGTCGTGCTCACGACTCCGGATCTGGACGAGATAATCAATGCCCTAATGTCCATCAAGGCAACGTATTTTCAGGGTGCCCCGACGATATACGAGGTCCTCAAGGACTTCCAGAAGACCGTTCGATTTGACTGGCAGAGGCTCAAGGTGATCATCTCGGCAGCCGACGCGCTTCACGAGGCCACGGCCAAGGAATGGGAGGCGAGGACCAAGACGCAACTCCATGACTATTGGGGCATGACCGAGACCGCGGCCCTCGGCACGGGGACGCCCATCGGGAAGAGAAAGATCGGCTCCTGTGGGGTGCCTTTGCCGAATGTCGTTGCAGCCATCGTGGATCCTGATAAGGACGAGTTCGTGCCAGTCGGCGAGCTGGGCGAGCTCGCGATATCCTCCCCGTCGGTATGCAAGGGATACTGGAAGATCCCGGAGGCCACCAGAGAAAGTCAAGCGGTCATAAACGGCAAGGTTTGGTGGCGCACAGGGGACATCATGAGGATGGACGAGGACGGCTACTTCTGGTTCTATGACCGGAAACGTGACCTCATAAAATACAAGGGGTTGCGTGTCTACGCCAGGGAGGTAGAGGAGGCCCTCAGGCTGCACCCGGCTGTCAAAGAGGCGGGGGTCATAGGTGTGCAGGACAAGGTCGTGGGCGAGAACGTCAAGGCATACGTGGTGTTGGAAGCAGACGCCAGGGGCAGGGTCACAGAGCAGGAAGTGATGGAATTCTGTCGGGAGAGGCTGGCGCACTACAAGGTTCCACGCATCATAGAATTCGTTGGGGAGATACCTCGGACCGACATAGGGAAGGTCTCTCGCAGAGAACTGAGGGAGATGGAGGCATAAGTGGCTGAACCGATTCTCAGTGTGCATCACCTAGTGAAACGATTCGGTGGCATTGTGGCCGTCAACGATGTGAGTTTCCAGATCCAGCCAGGGGAGATCGTCGGCCTCATAGGCCCAAACGGGGCTGGAAAGACTACACTGGTGAGACTCATTATGAACGTGTTGAAACCGTCCTCGGGAAAGGTGGTGTTCAAGGGCGAGGACATAACAAGGAAGGATACAGCGACCATCGTGAATATGGGCATGGTGATGACCTCTCAGGTGGTCAAGCCTTTTCGACGCTTGCCGGTGTACGCCAACGTGTTGGTTGGTGTGCTGTGTCCGAGGGCGAAGAGGTTCGGTGAATGGGTGAAGATAGCCGAGAGCAGGTCGATGGATGCGCTGGAGTTTTGTGGGATAAGGGACCTTGCGCTCGAGCCGGCCTCTGTGCTCTCTCATGGCGATCTCAAGCGCCTCGAACTCGCACGGGCTATTGCCACCGAGCCAGATCTCTTGATCCTGGATGAGCCCTTTGGCGGGCTAAACCCTGCCGAGACGACTCTCTTGGTGAAATCCCTGAAGCGGTTGCACAAAGGCGGGAGATTCGGGAGGCTCCACCGCGAGGGACCCACTATGCTGATCGTGGAGCACAAACTGGCTGACCTCATGCAGTTGGTGACTCGGGTGATCGTGCTGAACTTCGGGCGGGTAATTGCCGACGGCTCCCCGGAGGAGATAATCAGGGACAAAGAGGTCATACGCGTGTACATCGGAAAGGAGGCAGACAGATTTGTTTCTTGAAGTGAGGCGTGTGAGTGTCTGGTTTGATACCGCGCAAGTGTTGGATGGCGTCGATGTCAGTGTCGGTGAGAGGGAGCTCGTCGCCGTGGTCGGTCCCAACGGCGCGGGTAAGAGCACGTTGCTTCGCACCATTGCAGGTCTGGTGGACTGGGAACGTGACGCGCTCAAGGGTACCAGGGCAGGCCGTATCCGGATTGAAGGGAGCATAGTCTTCAACGGCAAGGAGATGCGCTCTCTGCGTGCATACGAGAGGGCTCGGCTTGGGTTGGTCATCTGTCCGGAGAGGGGGCGACCGTTCAGAGAGCTCACAGTCTTGGAGAACCTCAAAGCTGCTGCGTACGGGATCAGGGATGAAGAGTTGTTTCGCAAGGACCTGGAGAAGGTCTACCATCTGTTTCCCGTGCTGAAAGAGAGGAGGAATCAGTCAGCGGGGACACTGTCGGGGGGCGAGCGTAGCATGTTGGCGATCGCCAGGTCGCTCATGTCGGAGGCCAAACTTCTGATGGTGGATGAGCCGTCGACAGGGCTTTCTCCCTTGTTGAAGGAAGATCTGTTCAAACGTTTACAGGAAATCCACGGGATGGGAATGGCAATACTACTGGTGGAGCAGGATGTGAGCTACGCCTTTGAGGTTTCGCAAAGGAACTACGTCCTTTCGAAAGGACACGTCGTGGCCGAAGGCCACAAGGAGGAGTTGTTGGCGGACGAGTTCCTCCGCAAGGTGTATCTGGGGCTCTGAGGAGGACCATTTCTCACCGTGATCTCCCCCATCTCGATGTCTTCGACGCTGTCCCCCTGGGTTGGAACCCCGTGTCCTCGACCGGGGGATCTCAGCAATGGCAACAGGTGGCCTCTTCTCCATTGACCCGCATTGCAGAAAAAATGGTTCCCGCGGACGGCTCGCTGCCGCCGGCGGGAACCGCTGGTCCACATCAGGCGAGGTCGAAACGGTCAAGATTCATGACCTTGTTCCAAGCCGCGACGAAGTGGTGCACGAACTTCTCCTGGGAGTCTCTGCACGCGTAAACCTCCGCGATCGCCCGGAGTTGGGCGTTGTGACCGAATATCAAATCCACGCGGGTGGCTGTCCACTTCGGCGCACCGGTCTTGCGGTCGCGGCCTTCGAAGGCGTTGGCATCTCCCGGCACTGGATGCCACTCGGTGCCCATGTCGAGGAGGTTCACGAAGAAGTCGTTGGTGAGGCTTTCTGGCCTCTCGGTGAACACGCCGTGCTGCGATTTTCCGAAGTTCGCATTCAAGACCCGCATACCGCCGACGAGCACCGTCATCTCCGGTGCGGTCAACGTCAGTAACTGTGCCTTATCGACCAGCAAATGCTCGGCCGGTATGCTGTACCTGCCCTTGAGATAATTGCGGAAGCCATCGTAGATCGGCTCGAGCACGGCGAAGGATTGGACGTCTGTCTGTTCCTGCGAGGCGTCCATACGTCCGGGTGCAAAGGGGACCGCCACCTCAAGACCGGCGTTCCTCGCAGCCTGCTCAACAGCGGCGCATCCGCCCAGGACGATCAAGTCGGCGAGGGAGACCCTCTTTCCGCCCGAGGCAGAGGCGTTGAACTCCTTCTGGATGCCTTCGAGGATGCCCAGCGCCTCGGCGAGCTGATCGGGCATGTTGACCTCCCAATCCTTCTGTGGCGCGAGCCGGATGCGTGCCCCGTTGGCGCCGCCGCGTTTGTCAGATCCGCGAAATGTGGAGGCCGAAGACCAGGCGGTGTAGACGAGCTGGGAGATGGACAGGGCGGAGGCGAGGATCTTGGCCTTGAGAGATGAGACGTCCCCCTCGTCGATCAACGGGTGGTTCACAGCGGGGATCGGGTCCTGCCAGATGAACTCCTCGGCCGGCACCTCCGGGCCGAGGTAACGCGATCGCGGCCCCATGTCGCGGTGTGTGAGTTTGAACCAGGCGCGTGCAAAGGCGTCAGCCAATTCATCAGGGTGCTCCATGAAGCGCCGTGAGATCTTTTCATAGACCGGGTCGAATCGCAACGAAAGGTCCGTGGTAAGCATGGTCGGCGGATGTTTCTTGTTCGGGTCGTGGGCGTCGGGAACGACCGCCGGCGCCCCCTTTGCCACCCACTGATGGGCACCGGCCGGACTCTTCGTCAACTCCCATTCATAACGGAACAGGTTATGGAAGAAGTTGTTGCTCCACTTCGTGGGCGTGACTGTCCAGGTGACTTCCAGGCCGCTGGTGATGGTATCGGGGCCTTTGCCTGTGCCAAAGCTGCTCTTCCAGCCCAGACCTTGCTCCTCGATAGGGGCGGCCTCCGGCTCTGGCCCCAGATGGGAGGCCGGACCAGCGCCGTGACACTTGCCAAAGGTGTGGCCGCCCGCGATCAGGGCCACGGTCTCTTCGTCATTCATACCCATGCGCCCGAAGGTCTCGCGGATGTCCTTTGCAGCGGCTACCGGGTCAGGGTTGCCACCAGGCCCTTCGGGGTTGACGTAGATCAGCCCCATCTGCACGGCGGCCAGTGGGTTCTCAAGGTCTCCCTTCGCGGAATGTCTCTTGTCCTCGAGCCATTTGCCCTCCGAGCCCCAGTAGACGCTCTCGTCCGGCTCCCACCAGTCCTCCCTTCCGCCGGCGAAACCTATGGTCTTGAACCCCATCGATTCCAGGGCCACGTTGCCGGCAAGGATCATGAGGTCTGCCCATGAGATCTTGCGGCCGTATTTCTGCTTGATCGGCCACAGCAGCCGCCTGGCCTTGTCGAGGTTGACGTTGTCCGGCCAGCTGTTGAGGGGCGCGAAACGCTGCTGACCGGTCCCGGCCCCGCCGCGACCGTCGCCCACTCGGTAAGTGCCTGCGCTGTGCCATGCCATGCGGATGAAGAGCGGTCCATAGTGACCGAAGTCCGCGGGCCACCACTCCTGGGTGTCGGTCATCAACTGGCGAAGGTCTCTCTTGACGGCCTCCAGGTCCAGACTCTTGAACTCTTTGGCATAGTTGAAACCCTCCCCCATCGGGTTGGCCATGGGCGAATTCTGGTGGAGAATCCTCAGGTTCAACTGATCCGGCCACCATTCCAGGGGGGACTTCCCCCCGCCCGCTACGGGGTTCTTGGTACCGCTTTCCATTTCTGTTCTCCTTTCCCTTCGGGTATTGGTTTGCACACTCGGGAAGCGAACGGGTTGAGATCGACGCGCCTCTTCGGTCAGGGCCTCTCTGGGTGCGTGGCAAAGGCAGGCCGTGTGGTTTGTCCTCGCAATGGGCCTTCAATGCCCCGCCCCCGGCAACTGCCTTCAGCATACGATCGGGGCAAAGGACGGTCAAGCCCCGGAGACCCTTTACAATAGAGTCTCGCTCCCCTGGGGCGAGTGTCCTCGGCCTGAGGGTCTCGCCATGCGAATCAGGACGAAGGCGTCGAGGGAAAGGGCCATCGGCCCTCCTGGGAGCGTCCCTCAACCGAGGCATTTCGGTAGCCCGCTGGACTGGCGCTGCCGACCCAGAGGGGATACAATATCTGGCCGGGCGGGCTTCGGCATGTGTGGCGCCTTGCACCTTCCTCAGGCAGCGGGCCTGCAGGAAAACCACCGGGAGGGCTCCCATGGCAGTGAGAAGGCTCAGGGAGGGGCAGTCGGCGGTCGGAACCATGGTACGCATGGTAGGGAATCCGGCAGTGGCCCTGGTTGCGGCTGATGCGGGGCTGGACTTCATAATGCTGGACCTAGAGCATGGGGCATTCGGCCTCGATACCCTTGAAGACGTCTTCAAGGTGGGCCGCAGCATAGGTTTGGGCTGCTTCGTGAGGGTGCCGGAACTCTCCAAGGGCTATGTGTCCAGGTGTTTGGACTTGGGAGCCACGGGCGTCATGGTCCCCATGCTGGAGTCCGTGGAACAGGCCCGGCGCCTGGTGGCCTGGGGCAAGTACCCCCCCTTGGGCTCCCGGGGATTTGGCGGGGTGGGCGCCCACACCGGTTACCGGGTCATCGGCGGGGAGGCAACAACTGCCTTCATGGCCAAGGCGAATCTGGAGACCATCACCATAGCCCAAATAGAGACAGCCGAGGCCGTCGAGGAGATAGAGTCCATAGCCGCCGTCGAGGGTCTGGACGCCCTTCTCATAGGTCCCAATGACCTGGCCATATCCATGGGCTGCCCGGGCGACTTGATGGGAGAGCGACTGGACCAGGCCATCTCCAGGGTGGCCGATGCGGCCAGGGCACATGGAAAGATATTCGGGATGCACGCACCGGATCCGCTCACAGAGCGATGGCTTTCAAGAGGGCTCAAGCTGGTGATGATCAGCCTGGATGTGAGCGTGCTTCTCTCCGGATTCAGGGCCATAGCCCAGCGCTACGGTCCCTGATCGATCCGCAGGGCCGCCGGCCCCATCGCCTCGATCTGACCGCTCCAACGCCCTGAAACCAGCTCAACCACCTCCGTGAGTCGTTCCGCCCGTTGCCCCCGAGCGGCCAAGAGGAACAGGACGCGAGGTGTCCTGAAGGCCTCCGTGAGGCACGCCCCGGTGCGTTCGCGGAGCTCCGAAACGATGCGATGGGCAAACGGCCCGCGTGTTTCACGCGGGAAGTGCTGGTAGATGAGCAGCGAGAGGCCCGCTTCCCAAAGCGCCTGGATCTCTTGCCATGCAACGTACTTGGACGAGCCCTTGCGACCGACGGGCTTCGAAGGAACCTCGATCCCGTTGTCTGGATCGAGGAACACCAGATCAACGTCGGAGGCCTCGCCAATGAGGCCATGGCGCCAGGCGTCACGTTCAGAGCCTCCGTCCGGGACCGGCCCGGAATAGTAGCGCGTCCTCGGCAGGAGCGCCGATTTCTCGATGAGTGAAACGGAAGGCCGCGATCCTGAGCCAAGCATCTCAGCCAAGGCTGCGAATAGGTCCGGATCGTACTTCGCCCAGGTCTCTGGGGCCTCGAGATAGGAGCGGAGTCTCCCGTCCGGACGGCCGTCGTCGGGCGTGAGCATCCAGGCGACCAGCAGACCGCCCTCGCAGACCGATTGGAGGGCGCGCAGCAGGCCGTACTTGCGGTAGTCGTTGATGTCTCCGAAATACTGGTTCTTCATCCTGTGACAGTCCGTTGCCTGCCGAAGGCAGCCGTCAGCCGCGGCCGCAGGAGGTCGGCGGCCAGGCCACGGTCAGGCGACGAGATCAGATCGCGTCGGTCTGGAAGAGCTCGACCAACACGCCATCGGGCGCTTCGGCCGTCACGTACTTCAGGGTTCCGAGATCCGTTATGCCCTTGCGGAACCGAAAACCGTTGTCCTTCATGTGAGCCACGAGGGCCTGGAGGTCACTGGTACGGATGCCGAGGTGATGGATCGCCCCGCGCCCGGAATCCCTGGGCGGTTGCTCATAGAGGTTGATATGGGCCGGTCCAAGGCGCAGAAGCACGTTTCTGGCACCGGCAACGACGGCGTCGAATACGAGTTGAGCACCGAACATCTCTCGATAGAACCGGACGCTCTCATCGAGATCCGACGCGAAGATGTGGGCGTGGTGAAGCTCGCAGTTCATGGGCCGTCCTCCCTGGGCCATGACACCCAATGACAGCGTGTCAGGCGACATCGCACACCCCCGTGTGCCGAGTCCGTACAATAGCACCTCAACCATCCAAGTCACTAGCCCCATCAATAAACAACGAGGGCAAGGCCGAGGGTGATCCCAAGTGCACCAAAGGGCTCGTCCATGCCCTGACTGGCAGGATGGAACGCCCCTTTTGTCCCGCACCACGTGGCGGCCCAAAAGGGAGCAAGATGCTTCTCAATGAGTCAGAGCCCAAAGGATTCCCGGTACGAGTTGGTCGAGATCTCGGACCCTGTTTTCGGAAAGGGCAGGGGGCCTCTCTTGGTCAAGGGCGGAGGGTCATTGCCTCTGCATGCGGTCACGGAGGCGGGGCATCGCGGGGCTCGGTCAGCTCTCCTCCTTGGGGTTGGAACCTCTTCGGTTCACCGCAGGCACCATCCGAGCCGATGCCCAATGGAGGGAGGTCCGTCGGTGCATCTCGGACCGTCGTTTCCTTTGGCGTCCGGGGTCAGGACCTGCATGGTAGACAACACAGGACAGTGGGGCGTCAGGGGGCCTTGGCCAGGAAGGAGCTGGCAAGGAGGAGCCCGACGATGGTCTTGGCATCCTGGATGTCGCCTGTACGGATCATCTCCAGGGCCTGGGCCAGGGGGACAGGCCTAACGGTCAGGACCTCGTCCGGGTCCAGGCACCGGGGGGCCCTCTTGAGACCCCTGGCCAGGAACATGTGGATCCGCTCGTCCGAATACCCGGGCACGGGCACGATCTCCGCCAACTTGTGCAGAGTTCCTGGCTCGTATCCTGTCTCTTCGGCGCACTCCCTCTTCGCGCACCCGAGGGGCGACTCGCCCGCTGAGAGGGTCCCTGCAGGGATCTCCCAAACGAGGGAACCCACGGCATGGCGATACTGGCTTATCATGATCACGGTCGAGTCATCCAACAGCGGCACCACAGCGGCCGCCCCTGGGTGACGGATCACCTCCAGTTGCGCCGTCACCCCGTTGGGCAGGGTCACGGTCTCCTTCCGGAGCGTGAAGACCTTTCCGCGGTGAATCTCCTTGGTCTCATGCACCGTGACCTCTTGCACAGGGGCCTTCGTATCCATCTCTCTCTCCGGGCGGGGCCGCCTCGAGGTCATGCGCAAGCCCCGACATCGTCGCGGGAGGGACCCCTTTTGGCCTCAGGATCCCTCTTCGGCCCCGCTTTCCGGCGGGGATCGCTGCATTCACAGGCCAGGGCCGGCCTTTCGGGCTCTCGTTTCGCCCCGTGGTTGA
>FWPV01000974.1_pt1 | contig 84246 bp, 76 predicted proteins | sample 2228371 | NCBI WGS metagenome assembly FWPV01 (sample SAMEA103939776, study PRJEB20133) | metagenome
CGAGCAGCGCCTGGCCGCTGCGGCGCGGCCGGGTGAACGGGTGGCCTTCGCGCAGCAGCACGATATAGCGGTCTTTCAGCGGTTGCACCCGCTGCGTGGTCACCGATTAGGCGTCCCGGCAGCTCCCCCGCCCCCCCCGCCGCCTCCCCCGCAGAGCTATCCTGCGCCGCCCCAGCCGGCTCCCCAGCCTTACGCTTACCAGCCTGACCCCACGAGGGGGGAGCTAATCAACAACACGGCCTGGAGGCTGGAGATCTTCGTGGATGCCGATCGGTATCCCGTGAGGCTGGGCCCCAGGGAGAAGGTCCGGATCGACCTGGACATTGGACACCACACAGTGGTGGCCACGGCCTATGTCGAGACCCAGTTTGGCGATCGCGTGGTGGGGACTGTGAGGCGCGACATCAACATAGATCCAAGGAGCGCCGGCTGGAGCCTGAGGTTCGACCCGTCCATGTTCTAGGGCCACGGGACGAAGGCCACCCAGTGCGCATGCGAGGTCCCTGTGTCCCTGGGAAAGTGTGGGGCGATCTCGTGTCGGGGCCTGGAGTCAGCCTGGGACCTTGTCCGGATAGTCGCACAAGGCCCTGATGACGCACCTCGGGCAAAGGGGCCTTCGAGCGGTGCACGTCTTTCGGCCATGCCAGATGAGGAGATTGGAAAGCCTCGTCCAGTCTTCCCTGGGGACTTGATCCATCAGATCGAACTCGATCTTCTCGGGGTCAGTCTCCTTGGTGAGGCCGATGCGTTGGGCCACCCTCTTCACATGGGTGTCAACGATGACCCCGGGGGTGCCGAAGGCCTCCGAGAGGACCAGGTTGGCGGTCTTGCGCCCCACCCCCGGGAGCGTGACAAGGTCCTCCAGCCGGCCCGGTACCTCCCCCCCGAAACGGGCCTCGATCTCGCGGCATATACCCTGTATCGACTTGGCCTTCTGACGGAAGAAACCGGTGGGGCGGATCTCCTCCTCGAGCTGCGCCAGACCCGCCCTGGCGTAATCACCGGCCGTACGGTACCTCTTGAATAGCGACTTGGTCACCTGGTTGACCCGCTCATCCGTGCATTGGGCCGACAGGACCGTGGCCACCAAGAGCTCCAGGGGGGTCGAGAAATTCAGGGCGGTTCTCGGATCAGGGAAGGCCTGGGAGAGGAGATCGAGGATGGCCTTCACCCTCACACCCAGGCCCTGAGGTTTGGATTCACCTTTGGCGGCCCGCTTCACCACTTCTTCTTCCCCCCAACCTTGGCCCGGGCGCGCAGCAGTTCAAAACCCGCAAAGGCCCCCAGCAATGCCCCGCCGACGATCAGGACTGTCCAGGTCTGCCGAAGGCGCGCGTTGTAAGCCGCCTTGGAGAACCCAACGATCAGCAACGCCTCCTCCCCACCTTGCGTGCGTAACGGGAACCCGCGCACGTAGATCTCACCTTCCTGAAGGATCCTGGCTGGATCCGTGAACTTGGCCAAGGTCCGGTCCCCACGGCTGACCTCCAGGAAGACCGTGTCCCCCTCCCTCCCCATGGCCTGAAGGTACCCCTGAAGGATCTTGAGACCTTGGGGAGATGAGTCGGCCACACCCACCACCTCCAGCATACGGGCCATGTTCGTTCCCTTTAGGGAGGCAGTCTTCTCCAGGATGCCACGTTCCCCCTTGAGGGAGATCACACCGTAGAGGAGCAGGCCCAGCAGCAACAGGGCCGCCACCATCAGGGGGAGCTGCAGGTGGGCCTGGCGCGGAGGCAGTATGATCTGCGTCTTTTCAGCGGATATGTCTCCTTTCCCCTGGGCCAGTCGGAGCAGTTTCTCCAGGTCCCCCCGGAGCTCCTCGGCGGTCTGATACCTCTGTGCCGGCTCCTTGGCCAGCGCCTTGAGAATGACTGCCTCGAGTTCCGGCGAGATGTCCGGGTTGAGCAGCCGCGGGGGGGTGGGCTCGCTGGTGAGGATCCTACTGATGATCTCGGTGGCTGCATCCCCTTCGAAAGGGAATCGGCGGGTGAGCCATTGATACAGGACCACTCCCACCGAGAATATGTCCGCCCGTCCGTCCACGTGGCGGAAATCCCTCAACTGCTCCGGGGCGCAGTAAGCCGGGGAGCCCAACATCACCCCTGTGCGGGTCTGAAGACCGTCGGGCTCGTCGAGCCGGGCGATCCCGAAGTCCGTTATCTTCACCCTGCCGTCCTCACCAAGCACTATGTTGTCCGGCTTCACGTCCCGGTGGATGACACCCTGGCTATGGGCATAGTGCAAGGCCGCGCACACCTGAATCATCGTCTTCAGGACTTCCGTCAGGGGCGTCTCCTCCTCCATCACCTCCACGAGGCTGCGCCCCCTCAGATACTCCATCACCATGTACGGCTGATCGCCGCTGCTGCCCACCTGGTACACTGAGACGATGTTGGGGTGATTGAGACGGGCCGCGGCCTGTGCCTCTCTCTGGAAACGCCGTTTGATCTCCTGGATCTTCTCCGGGCTCAGGTTTCGTTCCGGATCTATCCTCAGGACCTTGATGGCCACATCCCGTTGGAGGATCCGGTCCTCGGCGCGGTAGACCACACCCATGCCCCCTTCTCCGATCTTCTCCACTATGCGATAGGTGGGAGTCTTGGCCATGCCCCTGGGCCTCGGAACGACTTAGAAAAGCCCGATTTCCTGAACAATTTTCCAAGAATGTTTTGGACTTATAGCAGATGACTGATGGTGTGTCAATGACATGGCACGCCCACACAGTCGGAGATCCCCACTGCTACAACTCCGCATCTCTGTGCTGTCGTCGCCCTCGGTCTCTTCCCTCACAGCGACTGCCCAACAGCGACTTGTGACCCGAACGCAGGATTTCCCCTTTGACCTGCGAGGGGCTCATGTTAACCTTGAAGAGTGATGGAAGGGCCAGAGAGATGACAGAGGAGCCCTTTGTTCTCGCATCGAGCTCCCCCAGGAGGCAGGAGCTCCTCCGTGTCCTGGGCCTGTCGTTCCAGGTGATGCCGAGCTCCGTGGAAGAGGAACCGCTCCAAGGCGAGGGGCCTTACGAACATGTGCTTCGGCTTTGCCAGGCGAAGGCCAAAGAGGTGGGAAGGCTACGTCCCGACCATTGGGTCATCGGGGCGGATACGGTCGTGGTGCTTGACGGGGTGATCCTCGGCAAGCCCAGGGACCGTGAGCAGGCATGCGAGATCCTCCAGATGCTGCAGGGAAGGACCCACGAGGTGTACACCGGCGTGTGCGTCCTGCGCATGAGAGACGGACGATGCGCCACCGAAGTGGTCAGGACAGAGGTCCTCTTCCGGGGCCTCACACGCAGGGAGGTGGAATGGTACGTGCGCAAGGGCGATGCCCTGGACAAGGCAGGGGCCTACGGGATACAGGGCCTCGGTGGGGCGCTCATCAGGGGGATCCACGGCTCCTATTCCAACGTGGTGGGGCTGCCGTTGGCCGAGCTGGTGGACATGCTGAGGGAACTGGGCGCCTGGGACCTCTTTTCCACAGCCTGAGAAGAGAACTTCATGGACATGCTCTGGAGACTCCATGACATCCAAGGGCGCATATACCGGGCCTGTGAGCGCTCCCACAGGGACCCCAGGGAGGTGAAACTCATCGCTGTCACCAAGACGGTCCCGGCGGAGCTCATCAGGCATGGGATGGAGTGCGGGCTGAGGCGATTCGGCGAGAACTACGTGCAGGAGGCCCTCCCTAAGATCCAGGCCCTGGGTCCTGATGCCGAATGGCACTTCATCGGGCACCTCCAGTCCAACAAGGCGAGACAGGTGGTGGGGCGATTCAGTATGGTCCACACAGTGGACCGCTTGTCCTTGGCAAGGGAGCTGGACCGCAGGGTGCCGGGGCCTGACCCGCTGGAGGTCCTCATACAGGTGAACATCTCAGGAGAGGAGAGCAAGTCCGGGGTTTCCCCCGATGGGCTGGCAGGGCTGGTTCAAGGGTTGATGCAGCTTCCCCGCATCCGGGTGCGGGGACTGATGACCATGCCACCCTACTTCGAGGACCCCGAGATGTCGCGTCCCTATTTCCGCCTCCTTCGGGAGCTGCGGGATCGAACGAGGCATTTCATCCTGCCGCCACATTCCCTGGACGAGCTATCCATGGGCATGAGCGGTGACTTCGAGGTGGCCATAGAGGAGGGCGCCACCTTCATCAGGATCGGCACCGCCCTGTTCGGCCCCCGTCCCAACTGAGGCCCCGAGGTCTACCTGAGACGGCTATACGAGCAGGGCGAGCTCCTTGGAACGCTGGGCTGCCTTTTCAACGGCTTGGAGCAGCAGCCACCTGAAGGCCCCCTTCTCCAGCTCTGCCAATCCAGCCAGGGTGGTCCCACCTGGGGACGAGACCCGATCCTTGAGCTCAGCGGGATGTGCCTCGGATGCCAGGAGCATCTCGGCCGCCCCTTTCAGGGTGTGGCACACGAGGGTCCTGGCCACAGCTCGCGAGAGCCCCAGTCGGACCCCGGCCTCCATGAGGGCCTCAGCAAAGAGGAACACATAGGCCGGACCGCTCCCGCTCAATCCCGTGACCAGATCCATCCACTTCTCCTCCACCTCCACCACCTCACCCACTGACCTGAACATGGCCTTGGCCCTGTCCATATCGTGACGGGTGGCAAAACGCCCCCCGGCCAGGGCTGAACACCCGACCTTCAGGAGGCAGGGCATGTTGGGCATCACCCGTATGACGCGGGTCCCTTCGTTGAGGCGCGCCTCCAGATAGCCCACCGGTATCCCTGCCGCTATGCTGATCACCAGGTGCCGCTCCCCCACCAACGGCTTCACCTCGGAGAGCACGGAAGAGATGTCCTGGGGTTTGACGGCGAGGATGAGTGTTTCGCTCTTGGCCGGGAGCTCAGCGTTACGGGAGGTGACCTCGATCCCGTACCTCCCTTTCATCTCGTCCAACCTCTCTTGCCGGACATCGGAGGCTATGATCTGCTCGGCCTTGCAAAAACCAGCCTCCAGAAGCCCCCGGATCAAGGCATCTCCCATCTGACCAGACCCGGCGAACGCGATCTCCTTGCCTCTGCCCATGGCCACCCCCTCTTCTTGGATTCCCTGGGGCAACAACGAATCTACCCCAGCGCCCCCTGTGTGTCAAACGGACGCGGTCCACGGGTCATGGCCGGCAGTCGAGGGACAGGCCTTGGCCAGACTCCCTCATCAGCCTCGGTATGGCCTGGAGAGGGACCCACCGTGATCGGCCAGTTGCGCCTTGAACCTGGGGCGCCCCTTGCCCCGAGGTCTCGGCGAAAGGGGGACCGCAAAGAGATCCTGGGGGAAGGGGGCCCTCCAGCAACGATATCATGGGCCTGCGGCTGACTTCGACGTGGCCCTTGCCCAGCCCCCTCACTATTGAAAGAGCCCGGTAATTGCGCTATTTGTTTTATTCGATCTTCGGACCGGAGAGGCTCACATGGGGGATTTCTTGGGGTACTACCGCGGCAGGAGAACCCTCATCACCGGGGGGCTCGGATTCCTAGGGAGCAACTTGGCCATCCGTCTCGTGGAGCTGGGGGCCAGTGTGACCATAATCGACGGACTCTTGGAAGGCCTTGGAGGCAACTGGCACAACATCGAACCCGTCCGGGACCGCGTTGAGGTGAAGGTGGCGCCGCTTTCGGACCAAGAGGTCGCCCGAGGCTGCGCCGAGGGCCAAGAGATCATCTTCAACATCGCCATGCAGTCCAGCCACCTGGCCTCCATGGAGCGACCGCTCTACGACCTGGAGACCAACGTGGTGTCACAGGTGCGCTTCCTGGATCTCCTCAGGTCTTGCAACCCTCGGGCCCGGGTGGTCTATGTCGGCTCCAGGGCTCAGTTCGGAAAGGTGGACCGACTCCCCATCACCGAGGGGACCTTGCCCAATCCCAGGGACGTCTACGCCGTATCCAAGCAAGCCGTGGAGTGGTATCATTTTCAGTATGCCACCATCTGCGGGCTCAGGGTCACTTCTCTTCGCCTCGGCAATACCTATGGTCCCAGGCACCAGATGAGGCACGCCCAGTACGGCGCGCAGAATTACCTCATCCGTCTGGCCCTCGACGGGCAGGAGATACAGGTGTACGGAGACGGCAAGCAACTGAGGGAGATGCTCTACGTGGACGATGCTGTCGAGGCCCTCCTCAGGTTGGGGGCCACGGACGAGACCGTGGGGGGGACTTACTGCATCGGGGCCATGGAGCGCATCAGCTTCTTGGATCTGGTCAAGGCCATCATCGAGGCCTGCGGCTCGGGGGGTTACCGTCATGTGCCTTGGCCCAAGGACAGGGAGGCCATTGAGGTGGGGGATGTCGTTACCGACGACACCAAGCTGCGGGCCCACACCGGATGGGAGCCAAAGACATCTCTGCAGGAGGGTTTGAAGAGGACAGTGGATTTCTACAGGGCCCACAGGAGACATTATTGGTGAGGATCGGGCGCATCCTGATCATCGGGGCAGGCGGGATGCTCGGACGGGACTGCGTGGAGGTCATGGCCGAGTCATGGAACGTGATCCCCTTGACCAGGGCGGAGCTGGACCTCAGGGATGAGAAGGCCGTCATGGACCTTGTCTCGGGGTTGCGCCCGTCGGTGATCGTGAATTGCGCGGGCTACACCCAGGTCGACAGGTGCGAACAGGAGGGCGAAGAGGCTCGAAGGGTCAACGCCTTGGGCGCAGGGAGCCTGGCGAGGGCTGCCTCCAGTGTAGGGGCTTACCTGGTCCATCTCTCCACGGATTACGTCTTCGACGGTGCCAAGCCCCTATCCGAAGCGTATGATGAGGATGACCCGCCGGCCCCATTGAATGTGTATGGTCGAACCAAGTGGGAGGGGGAGCAGGCAGTGAGATCCAGCACGCGAGACCACCTGATCGTTCGAACCGCATGGCTTTACGGGGCCTCGGGGAGGTCCTTCCCCAAGGTGGTCCTCGCGCAAGCCCTTCAGGGCAAGGCCCTGCGGGTGGTACAGGACCAGTTCGGATCCCCCACCTGGAGCAGCACCCTGGCTCGACAGATCCTCCTCCTCATAGAGCATCGGGTCAGGGGCACGGTCCATGCCAGCTCCCACGGGTATTGCAGTTGGTACGAGTTCGCACGCCTCTTCTTGGAAGGCATGGGCATCCGTGCCGAGGTCTCCCCTTGCAGGACAGAGGATTACCCCAGGGCTGCCTCCAGGCCCGTGAACTCCGTCCTGGCGAATCGGAGGCTCAAGGAGCTGGGCTTGGATCTGATGCCGCACTGGAAGGAGGACCTGCAGAGGTTCATAGAAAAGCACGGCCCCGATCTGTGCCGCGAGGCCGTGGCGGGCTGAGGGGGATCCATGTCCTGGGACACCGTCTTGGTGACTGGCGGCTGTGGGTTCATAGGGACCAACCTCATCAGGTTCCTGTTCAAGAAGGCGGGCTTCAGCGGGAAGATCGTCAATGTGGACAAACTGACTTACGCCGCCAATCCCAGGAATCTTGCCGACATCCAAGAGCAGTTCCCGGACAGATACTTCCTCTGCCGCGCCGACATCTCCGATGAATCAGCCCTGGAGGAGATCTTCAGGACCCATCGGGTGGGGGCCATCTGCAATCTGGCCGCGGAGTCCCATGTGGATCGATCCATCCGCAGGCCCAGGGACTTCGTCCAGACCAATGTGATGGGGACATTCCAACTCCTGGAGATGGCTCGATCCCACGGGGTCGCCCTCTTCCACCATGTCAGCACCGACGAGGTCTACGGGAGCCTTGGGGAGAGGGGGGCCTTTTCAGAGGAGAGCCCGATCCGCCCCAACAGCCCGTATTCCGCATCCAAGGCGGCCTCGGACCTCCTGGTGCGGGCATACCACAAGACCTACGGGCTGCCCGTCACCATCTCCAACTCCTCCAACAACTACGGGCCTTACCAGTTCCCGGAGAAGCTCATCCCCTTGATGATCCTGAGGGCCTTGGAGTGGAAACCCCTTCCGGTATACGGCGACGGGCTTCATGTCAGGGACTGGATCCACGTGGAGGATCATTGCCACGGCATCTGGCGTATCATGTGCCAGGGGGAGCGCGGGCAGATCTACAACGTCGGGGCCGAGACAGAGATGCAGAATCTCTGTCTGGTCCAGCGGATATGCGACTTGGTGGACGAAATGGTCCCCCCCCTTCCAGGACGGTCTCGAAGGGAGCTCATAACCTTTGTGGCCGACCGGCCAGGACATGACCGCCGATACGCCTTGGATACGAGCAAGATCCGGCGGGAGCTGGGTTGGTCCCCGCTTCGCACCTTCGAGGAGGGGCTCAGGGAGACCGTGCGCTGGTACATAGACAACAAGGCCTGGGTCGAGAGCGTGCAAAGCGGCGAATATCACCGCTGGATACAGGAACACTATGGAGTTCCATCATGAAGGGACTGGTTTTGAGCGGTGGTGCAGGGACGCGGCTGCGTCCGCTGACCCATACCGGGGCCAAGCAGTTGGTCCCTGTGGCGAATAAGCCCATCTTGTTCTACGTGATCGAAAACCTCGTCGAGGCGGAGATACTGGACATCGGCATCATCATCTCACCGGAGACAGGGGCTGAGATCAGGCGCGTCGTGGGGGATGGGACGCGTTGGGGGGCCAAGATCACCTACATAGTCCAGGATCACCCTGGGGGGTTGGCCCACGCGGTAAAGACTGCCCAGGGGTTTCTCGGGAACAGCCACTTCGTGATGTATCTCGGGGACAACCTGATCGGCGGTGGGATAAGGAGATTCTGCGACAGGTTCCGATCCGAACGGCCTGAGGCCCAGATCCTCCTCAAGCCCATCGACAACCCATCGGCCTTCGGCATCGCAGAGGTGAACGACAAAGGGGAGGTCATCCGGCTCGTGGAGAAACCCAAAGAGCCTCGATCCAACCTCGCGCTGGTGGGGATATACATGTTCTCCCCGGAGATCTTCCATGCCATCGAAGAGATCACCCCCTCTTGGAGGGGGGAGCTGGAGATCACCGATGCCATCCAGAGGCTCATAGACAGAGGGCAAAGGGTCAACTCCGAGGTGATAGAGGAATGGTGGCTGGACACCGGCAAGAAGGACGACCTTCTCAATGCCAACCGCGTCGTCCTGGACGAGTGGATCCAGCGCGATGTCCGGGGCTCCGTGGATGGAAGCTCGGTGGTGACGGGACGGGTGGTGATCCCTGAGAGTTGTGTGGTGCGCCAGAGCGTGATTCGCGGGCCAGTGGTCCTCGGGGCGGAGGTGACCATAGAAGGCTCTTTCGTGGGCCCGTTCTCCAGCATAGGCGACGGCTGCGTCCTGAAGGACAGCTCTGTGGAGCACGTGGTCCTGCTCGAGGGGTGCCGAATCTACAAGATACAGAGGCTCGAGGACTCGGTGGTGGGAAAGAACTCCGTGGTCAAGAAGAGGCAGGGCCTCAACGAGGCCCTTTGCCTCATGGTCGGAGACGACTGCGTGGTGGAGCTTTGATGGAGAGACCGGGCAGGGCCCCCCTTCGATGGGGCTTTCGCTTCGTGGTGAAGACGCTCATGCTTACCCCCCTTCTGGCAAGCCAGTCCCCTCTTGCGGCGGGATCCCAGGAGCTGGCCGTGAGGGAATACCCCATCGAGAAGATCGGGACCTTGGAGCTGGTGGCCCCAGCGGCGTGGAGGGACTCGGTGAAGAAGGGCCCCAGATTCCTCCCCCCCAAGATCCTGTTTTCACCTGCCTCCGGAGGAGGGTTCTTGGTCCAGATCACCCCGGGGGCCCCCGGACTGCGAGGGCTTAGCCGGGCTGATCCGGCAGGGATTCGCAGACTGGTGGAGGAGACGGGGCATAGGCTGCTCGCCCGCGCCATCGAATCCGATTTGGAGCTCCAAGGGCTGGCTGGTGACGGCGTCTTGGGATTCTACTTCTCCCTGACCGACAAGGCCCCGAAGCCCGGGGAGTACAGACACCTCACCCAGGGGATCGCCTTGGTGGGGGAGCTTCCCTTGGCCTTCACCATACTTTACGATGACCCAGCGGCCGGGGTCCGGAAGGAGGCCATCGAGATGCTTTCCAGGGCCCGCCTCGTCCCCATGGTCAGATAGAGGGAGGGCGCCCTCATGCGGCTCATGGGACTCCTCTTTGGCGAAGCCGTCTTGGGGCCGACTTGGGGTATATGCCCTTGTAATGGCCCAATGACCTGGCCACATCGCCGAGACCGTTTTCCTCGATCCCCGTTGCCACAAGGGCCTCCCGGTCCACCCTTCCGAGAGGATCCAAAGGGAGTTCCTCCTCTGTCAGAAATCGAAAGTAGGTCGGGATCTTGTACCGTGCGATCCGGGCCTTGAGGAATTCCACTATCTCGTGCCTTTCCGCCCGTTGCCCTTGCCTCAGACGCACAAAGGCCATCCCCACCTCGATGAAGAGATCGTCGGGCAGTGGCACGACATAGGCCTCCTCTATCTTTGGGTGCTCCAGGAGGACATCCTCCACCTCTTCCGGGGACACCGTCTCCCCTCCTATCCTGTATGCGTTCTTGCACCTCCCCCTCAGCTCGAAATACCCGTCGGGGTGAATGACGCCGACATCCCCGGTGCGGAACCATCCGTCCTGGACGAAGCTGGCACGGGTCTCTTCAGGCCGGCCCAAGAACCCGCGGGTGACCGTGAGCCCTCGACAGACCCACTCCCCCTCCTGCCCGACAGGGACATCCTCCCCGGTGCTCACGTCCACGGTCTTGTACTGGATCTGTTTGCCCTCGAACCAAGGACTACCGCTCGGGCCCGCGGGCTTGATCCTGCCCACCATGCGCTCCAGTACCTCAGGCGGGTCGCCAGGGGCGGTATGCATGCTAGAGGCGGCCACCTCTGTCATCCCGTAGGCAGTGGTCAGCTCCTCAACCCCCAGGAACTCCTTCAACCGCTGCCACAGGCCTGGAAAGGCTGGCTGTCCCGCGCACATGGCGCACTTCAGGGAAGACAGGTCGTAGTCCCTCTTGGGCTTGTGTCGAAGCAGCGAGATGGCCATGGTGGGGACGAGAAGCAGGTCGGTGGCCCTGGCCGCTTCGATGGTCTGGAGGGTCTCCTCTGGCCCGAACCTGAGTTGAGGGATCAGGGTGCCGCCCACGAAGAAGGACGACACCATCCCCTCTGTCCCGGCGTAGACGTGATGGAAGGGGACAGCGAAGAGGACCCGCCGGCCGTCGGGGTAGGCCCTGCTCAGGGCGGTGGCGAAGGCGCTTCGCACCAACATGTCATGGGTGATGAGGGCCCCGCGGGGGCGCCCGCCGTCCGAAGAGGGATAGGTGTAGATGACCTCACAGACATCGTCTGGGCGGACCTTGCACCCCACCCCCCTTTTCCTGGAGGGTCCCATCAGGGCCCTTCGTCCGACCTCCATGACCTCCCAGAAGTCGAAAAGGCCGTTGTAAGGGATCCTCTCCTGAGAAAACGAGACGACCCTCCTCAACTGGGGAAACGCCTCTGAAGGCCCGCTGGAGAAGCCTTGGAAGGCCTCGGGGCACAGCTGCCTCAGGAGCCCCATGTAATCGAATCGATCGAAACGGTCCATGAGGATCAGGGTGGATGCCTCGCACTCCCTCAGGAGGTGTCTCCACTCATGAGAACGGAAACGGAAATTCAACGGCACGCACACCGCCCCCAACAGGGCCAATGCGACCCTTATCAAGACCTGCTCCGGGTAGTTGGCCATGACCAAGGCCACCATGTCGCGGGCAGAGACACCGACATGGCCAAGCCCTTCCGCGATCCAGCTCGCCTGTTCGTAGGCCTCCCGGTAGGTGATTGCCCCCTGCCCGGTCCAGATGAACTCCCTGGACCCATAGGAACCGACCGCCTCCTCGAAGCACTCCCCCAGTGTCTTGTCCTCCCAAGAGGGGAACCGTCTCAAGATCGCCTGCACCCTTTCTTCCGGCGCCATCGTTTTCCTTTCCATGAATGCCTCAAGTCCATGGCCCGCACCAGTGCACGAACTCCTCCAGCTCCCTCCTGGCGGACCTGTACTTGTTGACCGGAGCCTCCGGGTCCGGGTAGCCCATGGAGATCCCGAGCACAAGGGAAATCCCATCCGGGATCCGCAGTTCTTCCCTGATGATGTCCGGGTATGCCACGCACATGGCCTGGGGGACTGCCCCCAAGCCCTCCCCGTGGGCCGCCAAGAGCAACCCGTGGACGAATAGCCCCAGATCGAACACCGACCACGGCGTGAGGGACCTCTCCATTCCCACGAAGAGGACCGTAGGGGCCTCGAAGAAGAGGAAGTTCCTGAGATAGCTCTGGCGCACCGCCTCCTTGTCCTCCGGGTCGATGCCCACAGCCTTGAACCTTCGCAACCTGTGTTCCGTGGATCTCCTGGCCAGGGCCTCGGGCCAATCCTTGGGAAACGGTATGTCCGGATTGGGGACGGCCCCCGAGGAGGCGTGCGCGTGAAGCCTTCTGGCCAAGGCCTCCTTCTCCTCACCCGTAACCGCATAGACCTCCCAGGGCTGAGTGTTCATATAGGAAGGACTCCTGTTGGCAGCCCTGAGGACCCTCTCCAGCGTCCCCCTGTCCACCCTCCTCGACGTGAAACCGCGGCAGCTCTGTCTCCCCTCCAGACATGCGTAGAGTTCCATAAACCCCTCCTTGAGCGTCTTCGCACACCTTCTTGGTCCATCTCAGCCCTGGGGCTCGATCCCACCTCGATCCCCTCCTGGGGCGAGCCCCTTCATGCCTCCCAGTGGCACCTCCACCTCAAGGGCCTCCCTTGAGGAACCCCAGTATGTCCCGCGTCACAGCCTCGGGGGCCTGGGCCATGAATCCGTGGCCCATGCCGGGGTAGAGGATGCAACGGGCCTGGGGGATGTGTCTCTCCAGGATCCTCGAGTTCTCTGGCGGCACCAATACGTCCTCCTCCCCGCTCAGGATCAGGGTGGGACACCTTATCTCCTTGAGCCGTCCACATATGCCCCAGCCGGCTATGGCCTGGAGCTGCTGGAAAAAGGAGTGAGCCGGGGCTGGGGCTATGGAATAGGTGGCAATGAAGCGTTCCGCCGCATCTGGGTGGGCGTCCAGATAGCCCCTGGGAAAGAGCAGGGGCAGCGAATCCCTTGCGATCTGCTCCACAGGGCGTCCCCGTCTGGGGGAGACGAGGAGCTCGATGATCTCAGGCGACGGTGGGATGCTCTCCTTTCCCCCGCAATGGGTGCAGCAAAGGATGAGCCTTTCCACCCTCTGGGGGCTCGTTGCAGCGATCTCCTGCGCTATCATGCCCCCCATGGATACCCCTAACAGGCTGACCCTGTCAAGGCCGAGATGCCCCATGAGGCCCAGGACATCGGAGGCCATCACGGCTATGGTCTGCTCCCCTCTGGGCTTGTCCGATCTCCCTGCCCCCCGATTGTCAAGGAGGAGGAGCCTGAACTCCTCTTTAAGGAGACTCAACATCCTGGGGTGCCACCAGTCCTTGTTCGCCCCAAGTCCCATGATCATCACCAGGGGAGATCCATGGCCCAACACCTCGTAATACAGCCTGATGCCGTTGACCTTCGCATAGGGCATCCCCCACCTCCTTGCCCCTTTGGTCCCTGCCCCCTTGGGGCCCCTTTGTGGTCATCGAACCCTCCGAGACCCCCATATGATACTCAAAGCAGGACAAGACGGACACAAGACCTCATGGCCAAGCCAGCCCCATGCCGGCGTCCAGCCGCCTCATGCCCTGGAGCAGGGCCTCCTGAACCGCGGTGACAGGATCAGCGTAGAAACGAGATGCAGGCAGATGCCCTGCCACTGGAGCACCCCCCTCCCCGGGCAAGATGGCCAGCTCCGCGACCCAGCCCACCGGGCCTCGAAGGGCTTGCGCGATCAGGCGAAACCCCTTGTACCTTATCATCCCACGATCCCCCAGAAGTCCCATGTCATCTCCATTGTGTCCGATGGGGCCCACGACCAGCAATTCCATCTCTACCCCTCCGTCGTGGATCAGTATACCTTCTCGTGCCCTCGCCGCAAAGCGCGGGCCGGGTCATTACCGGTCATTGCGCGATTCCCGCAAAGAGGGGCAGGGGTCAGGGCATCCGCGCGGGAAAGAACCGGCGCTCTATTACCACAAAAGGAAACAAAGTGTTTTCTTGACAGGCGGCAGTCTCGCGATCCTCGCGCGGTCGAGGTGGGCGCATTTTCAGCGCCCGAGGCAACGGGCAGGCCATGCCCACAGGGCGCCGAGCCCGTGTGGATTCCTGGCAGATGATCAAGGGATTGGCGTGATACCCGATCGCGAGGATGGCCCAAGGGGGAGGCCCAGTAGGCCCTTCCTCAATGCTTCAGCATCATGTAGGTGACCGCCTTTTCCAAACCGTCCAGGGTCAGCTCGAACATCGGGAATATCTCCCGTATGTAGTTTATGGTGGGGGTGTGTGGCCATTCGTCCACCAGTCTCGGGTTTATCCAGACGGCATGCTTGAAGGTGGCAGCTATGAACTTGAGCCTCTCGATACTGGGCCGGCCCGATCTCTCCTCCACGTAGATGGAGCCATCCCTGGCCATAAGCTCGTACGGGGCCATACTGGCGTCACCCACTATGACGAATCTCGTCTCAGGATCCAGGTGCACCAACTGCTCCACCGGATAGGGCTTGTACCGCCTTGGGGGATCCTCCCAAATGTAATCGTAGATCGTGTTGTGGAAGAAGAAGGTCTTCAAGTCCTTGAACTGGGCCCTTGCGTAGTTGAACAGGGTCTGCACCAGGTCGATGTAAGGGTCCATGGACCACCCGCCATTGTCTATGGCAAGGACCACCTTCAGCCTGTCCCTCATGCTGCGGTCGAAGACGATCTCGATCTCGCCCCCGTTCTTCATGGTGGCATATATGGTCTTATCGATGTTCACCTTGTCCTTGGGTCCCACGGGCACCAGGTTTCTGAGCCGCTTCAGCGCCTCCCCCATCTGCGATTCGGTCAGTGGCCCCTCCTGGGAGTAATCTCGATACCTCCGTTCCATGGCGACCTTGACCGCGGACTTGTTCCCAGAGGCGCCTCCCACCCTCATGCCCCCGGGATGATAGCCTGAATGCCCCACGGGGGAGGTCCCTCGGGTACCGATCCATCTGTTCCCCCCATGGTGCGCCTCGGTCTGCTCCCTCAGGCGTTCCAGGAAGTACCTGAGCAACTCATCCGGGGAGAGCTTGAGGAGCTTCTCCTCGTTGACCCCCAGGAAGCGGGCCAGTCCTTCGGGGTCCTTCAGCCATTCCTCCAGCATGGCCCGGGCCACTTCCGAAAGCTCGAATTCATCCGGATCCTTGAATTCGATCCCTTGGAATCTGTGGGCGAAGACCTGGTCGTAGAGGTCGAAGTACCTCTCGCTCTTGATGAGTATGGTCCTGGCCCCCACGTACAGGTCATCGATGGAGTTGATGAGCCCCTTCTTCAAGGCCGCATGGAGCCTCAGGAAGGAGGTGGGTGACACGGGTATCCCCACCTTCTTGAGCATGTAGAAGAAATCGATGAACATGCCCCCCCTCGCCCCTAGACCTTGAACCTCGCCACCGAGGCCTGTGCCACGGCGTAGTCAGGGCTCTTCTTGAACAGGACACCCAGATAGGGGACCTCGCCCTTTATGAGGTCCTTCACACGGAACTCAGGATCAGCCCTCAGGGCCCTTATCCAGTTGACCAACTCCCTGGTAGAGGGCTTCTTCTCTATGCCTTTGATCTCCCTGAGCCTGTAGAAGGTCCTCACAGCGCTATCCATCAGGTCCTTGTCTATGTCCGGGAAATGGACCTGCACGATCCTCTTCATCATCTCTGGATCGGGGAAGGCGATATGGTGGAAGTTGCAGCGTCCGAGAAACGGGTCCGAAAGGTCTTTCTTGGCGTTGGAGGTGATGATGACGACCGGGCGCTTCTTCGCCTTTATGGTCTTGTCGATCTCGATGATGTCGAACTCCATCTGATCGAGCACATCGAGCATGTCGTCCTGGAAGTCGGTGTCCGCCTTGTCGATCTCGTCTATGAGCAACACAACCCTTTCCTCCGAGACGAACGCTTGACCGATCTTCCCCATGCGGATGTAGTCCTCTATCTTGCTCACATCCCGCTTGGAGTCCCCGAAGCGACTATCGTTGAGCCTGGTGAGTGTGTCGTATTGGTAAAGGGCATCGACGAGTTTCATGCTCGATTTCACGTTGAGGACGATCAACCTCATCCCCAGGGCCTCGGCAATGGCATGGGCCAGCATGGTCTTCCCCGTCCCCGGCTCACCCTTGACGAGCAGCGGGAGCTCCAAGGCCATGGAGATGTTGACGATCTTGGCGAGCTCGTCATCAAGCACGTACTTGGAAGCACCCACAAATCTCCTCAGATCCCTCTTCTCCTCCATCATATACACTCCTCGAAGTGATGCATCGCGCCCGGGCAGGCGGCGCCCGGACATCCATCATAAGCGATCCCCTGCGGGTACGGCAACCCGTCGAGCCTGCCTTTGAGCGCCAGGAACCCCTCTCTCGAAAAGCCCTCAGTGCGCCTCCGCCCAGTCCCTCCCCCAACCGATCTCCACCTTGAGCGGGACGCTCATCCTCTCCGCCCCCTCCATCTCCTCTCTCACCAACGACTCCACAGTATCCCGCTCACCCTGCGGCACCTCGAAGAGGAGTTCGTCGTGAACCTGAAGGAGCATCCGGGTGGCGAGGGCCCTGGCTTCGATCTGCCCCTGGATGGAGATCATGGCCTTCTTGATCAGGTCTGCGGCCGTGCCTTGGATGGGCGTGTTTATGGCCGCGCGCTCGGCGAACTTCCGAACGCTCTTGTTGGAACTACATATCTCGGGCACATAACGCCTCCGGCCCATCAAGGTCTCCACGTACCCCTTTTCCCTGGCCCCTTCCACGATCTGATCCAGGAAGTCTCGCACCCCCCTGTACCTCTGGAAGTAGCCCTCTATGTAAGCCTGTGCCACCTTTGGCTCCACCCCAAGCTCCCTTGCCAGGCCGAAGGCGCTCATGCCGTAGACGATACCGAAGACGATGACCTTGGCCTCCCTGCGCATCTGCTCCGTGACCATGTCAGGAGAAACACCGAAGATCTCCGCTGCCGTCCGCGCGTGGACGTCCTCCCCCTTGTGAAATGCCTCCATCAGGATCGGGTCGCGAGAGAGATGGGCAAGTACTCGAAGCTCCACCTGGCTGTAATCCGCGGACAGGAACCACCAGCCTTCCTCCGGCACAAAGGCCTTGCGGATACGCCTCCCCATCTCCCCGCGCACAGGGATGTTCTGAAGGTTGGGTTCCGATGAGCTCAGCCGGCCTGTGGCGGTGACGGTCTGATTGAAGGAGGTATGGATCCGGCCTGTGGCAGGATTGACCATCTGTGGCAAGGCCTCCACGTACGTCGACTTGAGCTTCGAGAGGGTGCGATATTCCAGGACCTTTGCAGGGAGCTCGTGACCTTTGGCCAGTTCCTGCAGGACATCCATGTCCGTGGAGTAGCCGGTCTTGGTCCTCTTCACCACCGGCAGCTTGAGCCTTTCGAACAGGACCTGGGCCAGCTGCTGGGGGGAGTTGACATTGAAAGGCCCCCCAGCGAGCCGCTGGATCTCTCCCTCCAGGCGCATCAGGGCCTCCTCCATCTCCCCTGCAAGCTCGTTCAGGCGCTCAACGTCGACCCTTATGCCGTGCATCTCCATCCGGGCAAGGACAGGGATCAGTGGTGTCTCCAGCTCCCTGAAGAGCCTTTCCGTCCCCTCTGCCACCATCCTGGGCAAGAGGACCCTGCACAGGCGCCAGGCGACGTCCGCCACCTGACAGGCGAAGGCCGAGGCCTGTTCCACCGGGACATGGGCCAGGGACAGGTCCCCCCTCTGTCCCCTGGATGGACCCTGGGGAGGGACGATCTTCTCGTCCAGGTATTCCAAGGCAAGATCTGAAAGGCTGTGAGAACGACGGGAGGGATTCAAGACGTAAGAGGCCACCATGACGTCCGTCAGGATCCCCCGGAGGCAGATCCCCCTGCGGTGAAGGGGAGCAATGGCCGACTTGAGGTCATAGCCGACCTTCCCCGCCGAGGGGTCCTCCAGCAACGGACGCAAGGCCTCCAAGACCCCTGCCACGGGCAGTCGCGATCCCCCTCCGTCTCCCCGGTGCCCCAGGGGGATGTAATGAGCCGCCTCGCCCCTGGCACAGAAGGCCATCCCCACCAGCTCGGCCCCCATGGCCTGTGACGGCTCCGCCACCACGTGGATGGCGAACTCCCCTGCCTCCGAAAGCCCCCTGACCATCTCCTGCAGGGCACTCCATTCGGTCACTGTACGGTAGTCCCTGCCAGAGACCCCGTCCGCTTGGGTCCACTCCTGAAGCAGGCTGTGAAACTCCAGCTCCTTGAAGATGGCCCTCAGCCTCGCACGGTCTGGGACCCCGGGGCGCAGCTCCTCCAGTGCCACGGCCAAAGGCACCTTGCAATCCACCGTAGCGAGTTGCCTGCTCAAACGGGCTTGATCCGCGTACTTCCTCAGGGCCTCCCTGAGCTTCCCGCTGGGTAGCTCTTCCACGCGGGCCAGGAGGGCCTCCAGTCCGCCGAATCCCCTGATCAGCTCCCTGGCTCGTTTCTCCCCGATGCCAGGGACACCCGGGATGTTGTCGGAATCGTCCCCCATCAGCCCGAAGACATCCGGGAGCAAAGAGGGGGGCACCCCGTACCTCTCCAGCACCTCCTGCTCGTCGTAGGAGCGGCCGTACATCGTGTCCAAGGTGATGACCCGCGGGGATACTAGCTGAAGCAGGTCCTTGTCCCCGGTGATGATGATCACGTCGTGCCCCTCGGCCTCCATGGCGCGAGCCAGGGTGCCGATCACATCGTCGGCCTCGTAGCCCTCCTTTTCCAGGATCAGGATCCCCATTGCCTCCACGATCTGCCTGATCCATGGGAGCTGGACGCGCAGGGAATCGGGCATCTCGGGACGATTGGCCTTGTAATGCTCGTAGGCCAGGTGTCGGAAGGTTGGGCCCTTGGCATCGAGCACCACACAAAGATACGGCGGACGGAAATCTCGCAGGAGCTTGGTGAGCATCGTGGTGAAGCCGTAGGCCGCGTTGCTCGGGAGCCCACGGGAGGTCTTCAGGTCCCTGATGGCGAAGAAGGCCCTGTAGATGTAAGAGCTCCCATCCACCAGGTAGACCTTGTCCCCAGCGGACATCACGATCTCCCTGGCCCAGGGCAGTCGCCGGATGAGGGGGAGGGGCGAACGAAGAAGAGGAAGGCCATGGCGGGTCTGCGCGAGGACTCCTTGGTCACGAAACGGATATCCTCCAGCTCCCAGCCCAGGCAGACGAGTTCATTGATGAGTCTCTCCAGCTCCTCATCGGTGACCGTGCTGGTCTCTACGACCCGGTATTCCAAGGGTACCCGATCAGAGCTCAAAGTCCACCCGGATCTTGAAGACCCGACCTGCCGGTAGGCTCACTATGTCTCGAACCCCGGTCCTGTCGGCGATCTCCTTGAGCGATCGCTCCAGTTCCGCCTCCGACCCGGCGATGAAGGTGAACCAGATGTTGTACTCATGGTCCCGCGTGTAGTTGTGGGTGATCCCCGCACAGGCGTTGATCACCTCGTTGAACAGCTTCACCTTCTGCGGAGGGACCTTGGCCGCGCACAGGGTGCTGAAGAAGCCGAGCCTCCTCGAATCGAAGCTTCCCCCGATCCTCCTGATGCCCCCGGACTCCTTCATCCTCCTGACCCTGCGGATGACCTCATCCTCCTCCATGCCGAGCCGCCCCCCCACCTCGCAAAACGGCCTGGAAACGATGGGGAACTCGCTCTGTATGATGTTGAGGATCTTGCGATCCATCCGGTCCACTTCTGCCCCCCCAAGCCCACTGAACGCGACGGGTCGTCACCCCCCCAAAACCGACAAATGGGGACACCCTCCATCGAGGAGCTACGCCATCTCAACGGAGTGGTTCGGCACGCGACGGACACCCCCGGGCTGGTACGCGCACAAGGGCTCTTCACCCAGGTGGTCACCCGTCATCTCATACGCCCTGGCCCTGCACCCCCCGCACACCCCACGGTACTCACACCTGCCACACTTGCCCTTGTAACTCTGGAAGTCCCTGAGCTCCTTGAAGATCGCTGCCTCGTTCCAGATCAAGGGGAAAGGCTCATGACGCACATTGCCGCACGACAGCTCCAGATATCCGCAAGGCTGAACCTCGCCAACGTGCGATACGAAAGCGAAGCCCGTTCCCGCGAGGCATCCCCTTGTGGTGATATCGAGTCCCCGGCCTCGCTGTCCGACGCCCATCCCCTGCCCGGTGCCTCGCTGCCTGACGATCCTTTGATAATGGGGCGCGCAGGTGGCCTTGAGTTGGATATGGGAGCGCAGCTGCTGTTCGTAATACCAGTGGAGGGTGCGCTCGTATTCCTCGGCACAGATCGTCTCTTCCCCCAGCCCCCTGCCGCGGCCAGTGGGAACCAGCATGAACATATGATGGGCCTCCGCCCCCAATTGCACGGCCAACCCCACTATCCGTGGAAGCTCCTTCAAGTTCCTCCGCGTGACCGTGGTATTGATCTGAAAGGGAAGGCCGGCCTCCTTGGCGCAGCGGATCCCCTCCATCGCCCCCTCAAAGGCACCCACCACCCCCCTGAAGACGTCGTGGGTCCCGCTCTCTGCCCCGTCGAGGCTGATGCTGACCCGCTGAATCCCCACACCCCGCAGCTCGTGTGCCAGCCTCGTGGTCAGCAGGCTCCCGTTGGAGGCCAGGACCATACGCAGCCCGAGCCGGCTGCCGTGCGCGGCTATCTGGAGGACGTCGGCACGCAAGAGCGGCTCTCCCCCGCTGAGTATCACCACGGGCGAGGCAAAGGAGGCGACCGCTTCCAGGAACCGCAAGGCCTCCTCCGTGGACAGTTCCCCTTCATATGGCCCCTCCTCAGCCGAGGCCCTGCAGTGGAGGCAATCGAGATTGCAGCTCCGGGTCAGCTCCCATGCCAGCATTCGAAGCTGGGCCCGCTTGGGCCGGCTTGCTCCATCCCGCACGCTCATCTTTTCACCCCGTGGGCTGCCATCGCTGCACCTCGGCCCATGGCCCTCCTCGATGTCACCGCCCGCCCCTCCTTGCCCTCCTCACTGCTGTCCCAAGAGGCGCGCTGCAGCGAGGGCGAAATAGGTGATGATCACGTCGGCGCCAGCCCTCTTGATGCATGTCAAGGTCTCCAGCATGGCCCGCTCCCCGTCGAGCCATTTGAGATGGGCGGCAGCCCGCAGCATCGCGTATTCGCCGCTCACCTGATAGGCGGCCAGGGGAAACTCAAATTCCTCCTTGACCCTGCAGATCACGTCCAGGTACGGCAGGGCTGGCTTCACCATGACCATGTCGGCCCCTTCCCGTATGTCCAACTCCACCTCCCGCAGTGCCTCCCTCCAGTTGGGCGGGTCCATCTGGTAGGCCTTGCGGTCCCCGAATCGCGGAGCCGACTCCGCGGCCTCGCGAAACGGACCGTAGAAGGTGGAACAGTACTTGGCCGCGTACGAGAGGATGCCGATCTGCTTGAAACCCTCTCTGTCCAAGGCCTGGCGTATGGCCCCAACACGCCCGTCCATCATGTCAGAGGGTGCCACCATGTCCGAGCCTGCCCGCGCCTGCGACACGGCGGTGAGGGCCAAGAGCTCCAAGGTGGAGTCATTGTCCACTTCCCCTCCCTCTATCTTCCCGCAGTGGCCATGGTCCGTGTACTCACAGAGGCATACGTCAGTGATCACCAGAAGCTCCGGGACCGCGGCCTTGATCTCCCTCACCGCCCTCTGGACGATCCCGTCCTCGGCGTATGCCTCCGACCCCAAAGGGTCTTTGCGCCCCGGTACACCGAAGAGGAGCACAGCGGGAATGCCGTGCTCCTTTATGATCCTGGCCTCATCTCCGAGCCGGTCCACCGAGAATCGGTACTGTCCCGGCATGGAGGAGATCTCCTCACGGACAGATCTCCCATGCACCACAAACAAGGGATAGACGAGGTCGTCCACGCCCAAAGAGGTCTCGCGAATCATGCGCCTGAGGTTCTCGTTCCTCCTCATGCGCCGCGGCCTGTACTCGGGAAATCCCATGGCTACTCCCTCCCTCGTGCCGGACCCGCAGCCTCCCCCTGCCCCCTCAACACCCAAGGCGTGGTGGCCATGGGGGCACGTTCAGCTGTCATGGCCTGGGCTCGCCGGCGACGGCTCCTGGTAGACCTCCTCGTCGGTCAGGTAGCAAGCGGGATCCGGGGCCCAGACATCCCCTGTCACGGCCTCCGCGCGTACCCGCAGGTTGCCACCGCAGATGTCCACCCAGCGACACATGGCGCATCGGCCCTTGAGGTGCGGCCTCTTGTCCTTCAGGGCCAGCAGCAGAGGATCCGACGGCTGGCTCCAGATCTCGCTGAAGGGGCGGACCCTCACGTTACCGAAGCTTCGGTGCCTCCAGAATTGATCCGCATGGACCTCCCCATCCCAACTGACGCACCCTATGCCGTGCCCTGAGCTGTTGCCCTGGTTCATGCGGAGCAGCTCGAGCACCTCAGCCGCCCTCTTGGGGTCCTCGCGCAGGAGCCTCAAGTAGATGTAAGGGCCATCCGCGTGGTTGTCCACGGTCAGGACCTCCACCGTGTTTCCACGCAAATGGGCCTCCTTGGTCCTGTCCATGATGAGATCCATCAACTGCCGCGCCTCCCGGTGGGTCAGGTCCTCCTGCATCAGCCCGCTGCCCCGGCCCGAATAGACCAAGTGATAGAAGCAGACCCTCGGGATCCGCTCTCGCTCCACCAGATCGAAGATCTTCGGCACCTCGGAGGCGTTGCCCCTGTGGATGGTGAAGCGAAGCCCCACCTTGAGCCCCTGATCCCTGCAACGTCTGAGCCCTTCCATGGCTGCATGGAAGGCCCCCCTCGCACCCCGGAAACGGTCATGGCAATCCCTCAGCCCGTCTAGGCTGATCCCCACGTAGGAGACCCCCACCTGCCCAAGCCGCTTCACGATGTCGCCCTTCAGGAGGGTGCCGTTGGTGGAAAGGACGACCCGCATGCCCGAATCCCTCGCGCGCTCACACAGTTCCATCACGTCAGGCCTCATCAGGGGCTCGCCGCCCGACAGCAGCAGGACTGGGCAGCCCATCCGGGCCAAGTCCTCGATGAGGGCTATGCCCTCCTGCCGACTCAGTTCGTCACTGGCACATGCATCGGTGGAGCGGGAATAACAGTGTGCGCACCTGAGGTTGCACCTGCGCGTCACGTTCCAGACCACCACCGGGGTCTTGTCCATGGAGAACTGCAGCAGGTGGGAGGGGAGCCTCTGGGAAAGACGCCCGTAGCGCAACGGATCCGACGCCTCCACAGTGCCGCAGTAGAGTTTGGAGATCCCTATCACGAGGCCTTCACCCCCAAGACCTTCAAGAGGCCCTGTTGTCTCCCCCTGAACCCGCTCGGAAATGATCCACCAGGGCCTCCACCAACCCCATTATAGTATACTGCTTCGCCACCACGTCAGGGCTGATCCCCAGCCCCCTGGCGGTGCTGGCGGTTATGGGCCCGATGCACGCCACCGTCACGCCTTGGAGCAGCCCTTGGAGGTTCTCTTGGCCCACGATACCGACGAAGTTCTTCACCGTGGAAGAGCTGGTGAAGGTTATGGCATCGACTCGGCCCTGGGTGAAAAGGTCCCTCACCTCCTCTGAGGTGAGTCCCGATGGCACTGTCTGGTATGCCACCGCCACATCCACTGCCGCCCCCAGATCGCGAAGCCTCTCGGGCAGAACTTCCCTGGCCTCCAGGGCCCTGGGTATCAGGATCCGTTTCCCCTCCACCCCGATCCGGGCCAAGGCCCCCAGCAGGGCCTCGGCCGTGTATTCGTCAGGGGTGAGATCCACCCTCATGCAAAGCGACTCCAGTGACCGAGCCGTACCAGGCCCTATGGCCCCCAGGAGGATCCCTTTGAGATCGCGGATGTCCCTCCCCCTTGCGCGCAGACGGCCGAAGAAGGACTCCACAGCGTTGGCGCTCGTGAAGAGGAGCCAATGGTAGGCCTCGATCTGATCCAGGGCACGATCCAGACTCTCCCACGCCTCAGGCTCGCGCACGGCGATGGTGGGCAGCTCCAAGGGCTCACCCCCCAGCGACCTGAGGCACTGGACCAGCTCGCTCGCCTGCCGTCTGGCCCTAGTGACGACGATCCTCTTTCCGAACAGGGGGGAGGACTCATACCAGGCCAGCCTCTCCCGGAGCCTCACCACCTCCCCCACCACCAATACCGCCGGGGCACCCAGACCCTCCCTGCTCACGAGCCCCGCGATCTCCCCAAGGGGGGCAGTGAGGGTGCGCTGGCGATTCGTCGTCCCCCACTCTATGATCGCAGCCGGTGTGTCGAGGCCCATTCCGTGGGTCGTCAGCCCCTCGACTATCCCCCGGATGTTCTTCATCCCCATGAGGAAGACCAAGGTGTCCATTCCCCCTGCCAGACGATCCCATCGGATCCTCGAGCCCGGCTTGCAGGGATCCTCATGCCCCGTGACGATCCCCACCGAAGAGGCATAGCGCCTGTGGGTGAGGGGGATCCCGGCATACGCCGGGGCTGCGACCGCGGATGTCACCCCGGGGACTATCTCGAAGGGGATCCCGGCCTGTCTCAGGGCCTCGGCCTCCTCACCCCCCCTGCCGAAGACGAAGGGGTCACCTCCCTTCAAACGCGCCACCAGCCAGCCCTCTGTGGCCTTCTGGACGAGGAGGTCGTTTATCTGCCGCTGGGAAAAGGTGTGGCCGCCGGGGCGCTTGCCGACGCAGATGAGCTGCGCCTCCCCCCGGCAAAAGCCCAGCAGGGCCTCGCTGGCCAGGAAGTCGTATACCACCACCTGGGCCCTCCCCAGCACCTCTTTCCCTTTCAGGGTGAGCAAGCCCGGATCGCCCGGCCCGGCCCCAATCAGGTATACCTTGCCCACGCCGCTATGCATTCCAGTCGCCCTTGCACATGGCTCATCTCCCAGCTTGCGCCCTCGCTCAAACGGGTTCGACCCCCGCAACCTGACCCGTCACGCTTCCCCCTGCCCCATGAATGCCCAGAGATGCCAAGAGATTTGCACCCCCTCGCTCGAGGATCCGCTCTGCCAGCTCCTGCCCCAGCGTGCCCCCATCTAGCGCAGGTCCCCGCAACCTCTCCCTGAAGATCACCTCTCCGTCCAGGGCGGCCACCATCCCATGCAGTTCCAACTCGGCCCCTTGTCTTGTGGCATACGCAGCCGCAGGCACCTGGCACCCCCCCTCAAGCCGCCTCATGAAGGCCCTCTCCGCCTCCACACACAGGCGTGAATCCTCGTGATCCAGGCTCTTGACCATCTCGATCACCGCCTCGTCTCCCGCACGAGTCTCCACCGCCAGGGCACCCTGACCGACCGCTGGGACCAGGTCCTCTTCCGGGAAGAACTGCGCCACCTTCCCCTCCAAACCCAGTCGGTGGACAGCGGCCGCGGCCAGGACGATGGCGTCGAGCTCCCCCTGCTCCAGCTTCCTCATCCGGGTATCCACGTTTCCCCTGACTGGGACGATCCTGAGGTCGTTTCTCAGGCGAAGGAGTTGGGCCCTCCTCCTGAGGCTGCTCGTGCCAACCTTGGCGCCCAAAGGCAGCTCTGGGAGGGTCCTGTCCTGGCGCGAGATGAGCACGTCCCTGGGATCCTCCCTCTCGGGAATGGCGGAGATGGCCAGCCCCGGCAAAATCTCGGCAGGGACGTCCTTGACGCTGTGCACAGCGATGTCCACATGGCCGGCAAGCAATGCCTCCTCGATCTCCTTGACGAAGAGGCCTTTTCCACCCATCCTGGAAAGGGGGGAGTCGAGGATCTTGTCCCCACTGGTCTTGATGGTCACGAGGGTTATCCCCAGCCACGGGAAGGTCCTCTGCAGGTTCCGGCCAACCCAGGAGGCTTGGCGCTGGGCCAGCTTGCTCCCACGGGTCCCAATCCTGACGCACGAGACGCTCATCGTGGCTCAACCCTCACGCTCCGAGTCCTCCCCGATGCCGAAGAGCTCCCGGACGGCGTCCAGGAAGATCCTCTGGTTTTCCGACCCCGCCTCTCGCTTCAGCTTGATCAAGGGATCGTGGAGCATCTTGTTGACGATGGCTTTGGTCATGAGCTCCAGCAACCTCTTGTCACCCTCTCCCATATCTCTCAGACGAGGCAAGGTCCTCTCCAGCTCCCTGGATCGGATCTCCTCGGCCTTTTTCATCAGGGCCCTCACCGTGGGCATGACCTCCTGGGAGCGGGTCCACCTCCTCACCTGCGCGAGCTCGGCCTTGATTATCTCCTCCGCCCGTGCGATCTGCTCCTCCCTGTGCCCGAGGTTCCGGTCCACCACCGACTGAAGATCGTCGATATCATACACATAGGCATTGGGCAGATCGTTCACCGCAGGGTCCACGTCGCGCGGCACCGCTATGTCGATGAAGAACATCGCCCTGTTCCTTCTGAGCCGAAGGGCCTGTTTTACATCCTCTTTGTCAACCAGGTAACGGCTTGCACCGGTGCAGGTCAATACGATGTCCGCATCGACCAGCCTCTTCCGAAACAGTTCGAAGGGGACCGCCTCCCCACGGAACTGCTCTGCCAATTCCTGAGCCCTCCAGGCGGTCCTGTTGGTGACCAGGATCCTCCTCATGCCGTGATTCGAGAAATGCCTGCAGGCCAACTCCACCATCTCCCCGGCGCCGATGAGCAGCAGGATCCTGCTCTCGAGGGATCCAAAGATGCTCCTCGCCAGCTCCACCGCGGCATAGCTGACCGAGACGGCCCGCCTGCCGATCTCGGTCTCAGTCCTTATCCTCTTGGCCACGCGGAAGGCGGCGTGCAGCAGCCTGTTGAGCACCGGACCGCAGGCCTTGTTGGCAACGGCAATCCTGTAGGCGTCCTTTACCTGGCCGAGGATCTGAGGCTCCCCCACGACCATGGAATCCAGGCTCGATGCCACGCGAAACAGGTGCTCCACGGCATCCTCCCCCACCAGGATATAGGTGTAAGGGTCATAGGGCCAATCCTCGGCCGTTGCACCATCGCCCTGGAGGGCTTCCTTCATGGTCCTGATACAGTGATGAAGCCCCTTGCCCGCGGCCAGCAGCTCCACACGGTTGCACGTAGACACTATCATCGCCTCCGTGATCTCCCCGGCGGCCAGCAGTTGCCTCAATCTCGCACCTATTGCCTGCTGCGGCACCGAAAGCTTCTCCCTGATCTCCACAGGGGCGGTCTTGTGGTTGAGTCCGAGGAGCACGATGTCCATGTCTGACGAGACCAGTCGCTTATCTCTCCAGATGGGCATAGGAGTGAAGCCCGGGAAGAAGGTTCACCCCCAGGAAGGTGAACATGACGCAACAGAAACCCAAGACCGCCATGACGGCAGCCCTCCTCCCCCTCCACCCTGCATTGATCCGCTGGTGCAAGAGAGCCGCATACACCAGCCAGGTCACGAGGGACCACACCTCCTTCGGGTCCCAGCTCCACCAAGAGCCCCAGGCAGAGCTCGCCCAGATGGAACCGGTGATTATTCCGGCAGTGAGGAGGGGAAACCCCAGTCTCAGGGAGACATAGTTGATCTCATCCAGGGTCTCGAGGGAAGGGAGCTGTGTGGCGACACCCTTGACCCTTTTTCCCTTGATTCTGGCCTCCTGCACCATGTAGAAGATGCCAGCTGCGAAGGCCAGACCCAGGGCCGCCTCTCCGAGGAAGGACACTATGCCGTGGATCGGAAGCCAGTGACTCCGGAGAACTGGTCGCAGGGGGGCGATGGAGTCGTCCCAGAACCAGGCGTAGATCATCAGGAGCAAGGATATTGGGACCAGGACTATCCCAAGGGAAGCCGCCTTGTATCTCCTCACCAAGAGCAGGAAGAAGAGCATCATACACCAAGAGAAGAAGGACAAGGACTCGTGCTGAGTGGCAATAGGTGTCCGTCCGCTGATCATCAGCCTGTCCAGAAGGGCCAAGCTGTGGCAAGCAAATCCCGCCCAAAGCGCAAGCGACCATCTCCGCACCACAGGAGCTGCCCTCCCAAGGATCAGGAGAACGAGCCCGAGGAGTGACACCATATATGCGGACATGGCCAGCTTGAGCATGAACGAACCCATCGCCTCTCCTCGTGGGATATCCTATGGCGAGGATCTCGGGTCAGTGGCCAGGGCCCTGATCTCTTCGACCGAGACATCTATACCGCTGAGCCCCTGGATGAGATCCCGAATCCCCTCCAGGTCGCCCCTTCTGCACAAACGTACGAGTCCTGAGCTCAGAAGTTCATAAGAGAGGGACCCAGCTTCCCGGACCCTGCCCCTCCCCGACAGGACCCTCTTTCTCACCAGAGAAAGTATGCCTGCAGCAAGGGCGTACTCCTTCCCCACCAGACGCGAGAGGCGAAGTCTCATCCATCTCGCCATGGCAGGGCTCCCCCCGCCCGTGGAGATCGCTATCTGCAGACGCCCCCTCCTTATTACAGATGGCATTATCACATCCGAGAGTTCAGGCTGGTCCACCACGTTACATATGACCCCTCTGAGCCTGGCCTCCTTCGATATCCTCTGGTTTACCGAGGGGTCATCAGTGGCTGCGATGACGACCTTGACAGCATCGAGGTCTCTCTCCTCGAACCTCCTCCTGTGGATCTCGACATGTCCATTGCAACTCAGCCGATGGATACCGCGGTGCACCTCAGGGCTTACAACGCGAACCGAAATCCCGGCCTGGACCAGGCCCCTGATCTTCCTCAGGGCCACAGGGCCACCCCCCACGACAAGACACTCAAGGTCTCTCACGCGGAGAAATACGGGTATGTAGGCCATGGCAAAAGCCCTTCTGTCTGCGCGGCAGGATGCCCGATGAACACATCCTTACTCGCTGCGGCAGGGATGGAGACCCCTTTTCTGGCCGTCGCTTGGTACTATACTACAACAGGAGCAGTTCGGTAAGATCCCTCCATGGGACCAGCTCATGGCCGTCGCCGAGCAGGGACCCGATCAGAGGCAGTCTCGGCGCTAGTGTTGCCTTTTCCCTTGCCAGTCGAGGGCGAAGTGGAGACCCGATGGGGGCTCTTCGGACAGGGCTTGACGTTGAAAATGGATCCATCTTGTTATAAAATGGTTCACAATAGTGGGGAGAAATTCTGGTCATTTTGGCCTCCATCGCCCAGGTGCTCGATTGGCCATGGTCCTCCTGGCAGAGGGGACCTGAACTTGGCGACTGTAAGAGGGGGCCTTGACCTCACGACCTGCGCACAGGGCGTGATGACGGCCCTTTGAAAGAATTCCCAAGTGATATCAACCTAATGCCCAATTTTCAACATTCCAACCCCTCGTATAAGCACTACTACTATTTATACAAAGGGAGAAGGACATGGAATTCCTAGTCAGCACAGAGAGTGTGTACAGGTCCCTCCAACTCGTCCAAGGGGTGGCGGACAAAAAGAACACCATGGCGATTCTCTCCAATGTCCTGCTCAACTGCGAGAAAGACAACTTGGAACTGACCGCCACTGACCTCGAGGTGGCCGTGAGGGTGAAGGTCCCCGTCAAGTGCAACGCCAAGGGAAGGACCACCGTCCTTGCAAGAAAGCTCTTCGAGATAATCAAGGAGATCCCCTACGGTGAGGTCCAGGTCAGTGCAGATGAGAACCACAACATGAAGATAATCTCCGAGAACATCTCCTTTCGGCTGAAAGGCCTGTCTCCGGAGGACTTTCCCCCTTTTCCTCAGTACAGGCAGGATTCCTTCGTAGAGGTGGACGCTGGCACCTTGAGGGAGATGATCGATAAGACCCTTTATGCGGCCTCCACCGAGGACGAACAGGCCAATTTGGCCGGGATCTACATGACATCGCTTTCCGACGAATCGAGGTTCACCCGTTTCGTGGCTACGGACGGACACAGGTTGTCCCTCATAGAACGTGAGATGTCGAGCTCGCCCCTGACAACCGAGGGCGTGATCGTGCCCAGGAAGGGCGTCACGGAGCTCAGAAGGGTGATCCAGGAGGGCGACAAGAAGGCCGGCATCTGTTTGACGTCAAACCAGATACTCGTCAGGTTTGAAAACGTGACGATGTCTGTCAGGCTCATCGACGCCCTGTTCCCCAACTACGAAGACGTGATCCCCAGGCAGGCCAGGAAATCCGTGTGCCTGGATCGTTCCCTCTTCCTGGAGGCCCTGAAGAGGGCATCCATTGTCTCAGTGGAGAGATTCCGGGCCGTGAGGTTCGAACTGAGCACGGGTTCGCTAGTCATATCGTCCAGCAATCCGGATATCGGCGAGTCCCAGGAGATCATATCCGCTGACTACACGGGAGACACCACTGTCTTGTGTTTCAACTCCAGGTACCTGCTCGATATCCTCAACTCCTTGGACTCGCGCGAGATAACCCTGGAGGTCAACGACGAATCGAGCCCAGCCGTGATAAGGGACAACGATGACGATCATTTCGTGGCGGTAGTAATGCCCATGCGGCCGTGAGGGGCATGGACATGGCGAGCGATTATACGGCAGAGAACATCAAGATCTTGGAAGGGCTGGAGCCCGTAAGGGAAAGGCCCGCCATGTACATCGGAAGCACAGGCCTGCCCGGACTCCACCATCTCGTTTACGAGGTCATTGACAACAGCATCGACGAGGCCTTGGCCGGGTTCTGCTCGGAGATAATGGTGACCATCCACCTGGATAACTCTGTCACCGTCGTGGATAACGGCAGGGGCATCCCCGTGGATGAGCACCCGGTGGCCAAGCGTCCGGCAGCCGAGGTGGTGATGACGACCCTTCACTCAGGGGCCAAGTTCGACAAGAGGAGCTACGCCTTCTCGGGGGGGCTCCACGGTGTCGGGGTTTCGGTGGTAAATGCCCTTTCGGAATATCTCCAACTGGAGATCATGAGGGACGGACATGTCTACAGGCAGCGGTACCACAGGGGCAGGCCCGAAACGGACCTCCAGGTCGTGGGCAAGTCCAGGAAATCCGGGACCACCATAACCTTCAAGCCGGACCACGAGATATTCGAGACGATCGAGTTCAGTTTCGAGATCCTTTCGAGGCGCCTCAGGGAGTTGGCCTTTCTGACCAAGGGGATATCCATCACGATATACGACGAGCGGGTTGATGAGAAAAGGACATACAGATACAAGGGGGGGATCGCCTCTTTTGTAGAGTATCTCAACAAGAACAAGAACCCTCTTACCAAGGTCATCTATCTCGAAGGGGAGAAGGAAGGAGTAAACGTAGAGATCTCCATCCAGTACAACGACTCCTACAGCGAAAACCTCCTGTCTTTCGTCAACAGCATAAACACGGAGGAAGGAGGGACTCACGTAATAGGCTTCAAGTCCGGACTGACCACGGCCATAAACCAGTATGCCATCAGCAACAACCTCCTCAAGAACTTCAAGTACACCATAACAGGGGAGGACATCAGGGAGGGGCTCTGTGCCATCGTGAGCATAAAGATGGCCAGCCCTCAATTCGAGGGCCAGACCAAGTCCAAGCTGGGCAACAGCGAGGTCAAGGGTATCGTCCAGTCCTTCGTCCACGAGCGGCTCCTCAAGTTCCTGGAAGAGACCCCGACTGTGGCCAGGAAGATAGTGGAGAAATCCATGGAGGCGGCCCGCGCCAGGGAGGCCGCCAGGAAGGCCAAGGACCTGGTCCGCAAGAAAACCGCCTTGGAGGTCTCCCTCCTGCCAGGGAAACTCGCAGACTGTCAGGAAAGGGACCCGGCACGCTCGGAGCTGTTCCTCGTAGAGGGGGACTCCGCGGGCGGGTCGGCCAAACAAGCCAGGGACCGCGTCTTTCAGGCCATCCTACCGCTGAAGGGAAAGATCCTCAACGTTGAGAAGGCCCGTTTCGACAAGATGATCTCCAATGACGAGATAAAGACGATGGTCACGGCAATCGGGACCGGACTTGGCCAGAACGATTTCAACCTGGAGAAGCTGAGGTACAAGAAGATCATAATCATGACGGACGCGGATGTCGACGGGGCTCACATAAGGACACTGCTCTTGACTTTTTTCTACAGACAGATGCCAGAGATCATAAAGGAAGGGTTCCTCTTCATAGCGCAGCCACCACTATTCAAGATCAAGGCCGGTAACAAAGAGCAGTACTTCAAGAACGAGACCGAGCTCAAGCTCTTTCTCATAGACAAGGCGATGAAGTCCCTGAGGATAACAACCAAGGACGGAGCCATCATCGATGGCCAGAGGGCCACTGAGATAGGTCGGACGATCCAGCGTCTGGAAGCCGTCAGGGACCAGTTCGTGAGGATCAAGTACGACCCGAACATAGTCGCGGCCGTGGCCCTCGAGGATGGTTTCCCTGCCGATCTGTTCGGCAGCGAGAAGAGGATCACCAAGTTCGCGAAGAACCTTGTGAGTTATCTGAACACGCTGGACCAATACGCAAAGATCTCCTTCTCTCTCGACAAGGACGATGACTCCAACCACCTCAAGTTGCGCTTTGCGACACAGATCGGGTCGGAGACCTACAACACTACCCTCGATCAGCATCTGTTGGAGTCGGGCAAGCTCCGGGAGATGAAGACCCAACTGACGAGGCTCAAGACCCTCGGCAAGCTCCCGTGGCACGTGTCGCTGCAGGGCGAGGAGTTCGACCTGATAAACTACCTGCAGCTCATAGACCGGCTGTACGCATCGGGAAGGAAGGGGATCGTGGTACAGAGGTACAAGGGGCTCGGTGAGATGAACCCGGATCAGCTCTGGGAGACCACCATGGACCCGGAGCGAAGGGTGTTGCTCAAGGTCAGGATAGAGGACAGCCTCGAGGCCGACGAGCTATTCTCTGTCCTGATGGGCGACAATGTCGAGCCCAGGCGCAAGTTCATTCAGGAAAACGCCATGAACGTGCAGAATCTGGACGTGTGAGGGGCACGCCGAGAGGTCGCAGCAGATGGAGATGGAGGGGACCTTACTGGTCAACATCGAGGAAGAGGTCACGCGGTGCTATCTCGACTACGCCCTGAGCGTGATCATCGGAAGGGCCATACCGGACGTCAGGGACGGTTTGAAGCCTGTCCAGCGCAGGATCGTCTATGCGATGTTCGACATGGGCAACACATCCGGGAAGCCCTATAAGAAATCGGCCAGGATAGTTGGAGACGTCATAGGCAAGTATCATCCGCACGGCGACACGGCGGTCTACGATGCCATCGTTCGGTTGGCCCAGGACTTCAACATGAGGTATCCCTTGGTGGACGGCCAGGGCAATTTCGGCTCCACGGACGGGGACCCGCCTGCGGCCATGCGGTACACGGAGATCCGCCTGGCCGAGATCGCCGACGAGCTATTGCGAGACATCGACAAGGAGACGGTGAGATTCCTGCCCAACTATGACGGCTCCGCCACTGAGCCGGAGGTCCTCCCCTCGACCATACCCAACCTGCTCATCAACGGCGGTTCTGGAATCGCTGTGGGGATGGCCACCAACATCCCTCCCCACAACCTAGGGGAGGTCGCCGACGCCCTCACCCTCCTACTGGACAGGGAGGATGTGTCTGTGGAGGATCTCCTCGCTGCTGTGCCAGGCCCGGATTTCCCCACCGGGGGGGTGATCGTAGGAAAGGCAGGGATAAGGGCAGCGTATCTCACTGGAAGGGGCGTCATAAAGCTGCGCGGCAGGGCCTTCATCGAGAGACCGAAGGCCACACAGAGGAGCAGCATCGTCATCACAGAGCTTCCTTACCAGGTCAACAAGGCCAAACTCGTCGAAAAGATCGGGGAGCTTGTGAGGAACAAGGTCCTGGAGGGGGTGGAGGAGATCCGAGACGAGAGCGACAGGGATGGCACGAGGGTCGTCATCACTCTCAAGAGGATGGAGGCGGAGAAGGCCGTCCTCAACAAGCTCTTCAAGCACACACAGCTCGAGGTGAACTACGGCATCATCTTTCTCGGCATAGACAATGGGATGCCGAAGGTCTTTTCCCTGAAAGAGATCCTTGAGAAGTTCCTCGACTTCAGAAAGGAGGTCGTCCTGAGGAGGACGACCTTCGAGCTCGCCAAGGCCCTGGAGAGGAGCCACTTGCTGGAGGGGATGAAGATAGCCCTGGAGAATCTCGATCTGGTATTGGGCCTCATAAGGAAGGCCGAGACCCCTCAGGACGCAAGGGCCATGTTGATGAAGGAGGTCTCCCTGAGCGAGAAGCAGGCCCAGGCCATCCTGGATATGAGGCTGCAAAGGCTCACCCGGTTGGAGAAGGAGAACCTCTTGAGAGAGTATGCGGAGTTGATGGATCGGATAGAAGATTACAAGGGGATCCTTGACAGCCAGGCCAGGGTCAAGGAGATCATCCGCGGCGAGATCGCCCAGATAAAGGAAAGATACGCCGACGACAGAAGGACCGAGATCGTCGATGAACCTGGGGAGATAAACGAGGAGGACCTGATCCTCGAGGAAAGCGTGGTGGTTACCATAACCCACAGGGGGTACGTCAAGAGGACACCCCTTTCTGTGTACAAGACGCAGAGAAGGGGTGGAAAGGGCAAGGTCGGGATCTCCGTGGATGAAGAGGACTTCGTGGAACACCTCTTCGTATCGAGCACCCACGCCTACTTCCTGGTCTTCACCGATGTCGGCAAGGTCTACTGGCTCAAGGTGCATGCGATCCCCGAGGCAAGCCGCGTTGCCAAGGGAAGACCCATCGTGAACCTCCTTCCCCTCCAGGAAAAGGAGGCGGTCACCACGATCTTGCCTGTCAAGGACTTCGCCAGCGGGATGTTCATCTGCATGGCCACAAGGGGTGGTCTCATAAAGAAGACCCACATTGAGGCCTTCAGTCACCCGCGCTCCAACGGTATCCTTGCCATCACCCTGGACAAGGACGACAGCCTCATCTCGTGCGTGCTCACCAGCGGCAGCGACAGGCTCTTCCTCGCCACAAGAGACGGCATGTCGCTGCTGATGGACGAAAGAGACATCCGACCTATGGGGCGCAACGCCAGGGGCGTGAGGGCCATAAGACTGAGGGGGGAGGACCGCCTCATCGCCATGAACAGCGTTCAGACCGACGGTATGGTCCTCACCCTGACGGAAAAGGGTTATGCCAAGAGGACCCCCATAGGCAGCTACAGGACGCAGAAAAGGGGGGGGGTCGGTCTGACCAACGTGAGGATCAGCGAGAAGAACGGCAAGGTGATCAATGTCCTCCATGTGGGCAAGAGCGACAGCGTGATGATCATCACGAACCTGGGCAAGCTCATCCGCATACACAGCTCCGAGATCAAGACCGTGGGGAGAAACGCCATTGGGGTCAAGGCCATCGATCTCGGTGAGAACGAGACCGCCGTCGCGGCCCAGAAGGTTGTAGAGGACGACTGAGATCCGAGGTCCATGGCGATCATGAAGGTGGGGGTGGTCGGCGCGGGGAGCTGGGGGACGACCCTGGCGGTTCATCTGAACGGGCTGGGACACGAGGTGACCCTGTGGGTTTTCGAGGAAGAGCTGTTGCGGGTGATGCTCGAGGAGAGGGTCAATGCCTTCTATCTGCCAGGGGTCAAGATCCGCGAAGGCATCCGTTTGACCAATTCCCTTGAAGAGGCCGCCTCTGCAGGCGAGTGCCTCCTGTTGGCGACCCCGTCCCACGCGTTTCGCTCCGTCCTGGCTAAGCTGAAGGGGTTTGTGGAGAGTCGACACGTCGTGGTGTCGGCGACCAAGGGGATCGAGGAGGACTCCCTCATGACCATGTCCCAGGTCGTGCGCTCCGTCCTGGGGGAGGTCCCCTTCGCGGCCCTGTCCGGCCCCAGTTTCGCTAAGGAGGTGGTCTGCGGCATCCCCACTGCGGTCACCATCGCCTCGAAGGACGTGGGCTTGGCCATGAGGCTGCAGGAACTCTTTTCCTCGGACAGATTTCGGATATACGCCCACGACGACGTCATAGGGACTGAGCTGGGAGGCTCTGCCAAGAACGTCATCGCCATCGCCGTGGGGATCAGCGACGGGCTCGGCTTCGGGATGAACGCCAGGGCTGCCCTGATGACCAGAGGCCTGGCGGAGATGATGAGACTGGGCGTTCGAATGGGGGCCAGGCCCATGACCTTCACAGGGTTGTCAGGTCTGGGCGATCTGATCTTGACCTGCACGGGCGATCTCAGCAGAAACAGGACCGTCGGCCTGCGCCTCGGCATGGGCGAGAGGCTCCAGGACATAACGAGCGGCATGAAGGGCATAGCAGAGGGGGTGCGCACTACGAGGTCGCTGTACCGTCTCGCCCAGGTGCATGGCATCGATATGCCGATCACCGAGGAGGTCTATATGGTCCTCTACGAGGGCAAGGACCCGACCTCGGCAGTGAGCGACCTCATGGGAAGACCTCTCAAGAGGGAGATCCCATCCGAGCATCTTTAGTCGCCGTAAGGGATCCTGAAGACGAAGGTGGTATTGCCTGGCTCGCTTCGAACGTCTATGGTCGCCTTGTAAGGCTCCATGAGGATCTTGACCATGTGCAGTCCCAGCCCGGTGCCCACCGGCCTGTTGCCTCCCTCTGTACCCTTCTTGGTGGTGAAGTAGGGCTCGAAGATCTTTTCGAGGTGCTCCTCTGGTATACCGCATCCCGTGTCGTTGAATGACACGTAGATGAATTGCGCGTCATGGTAGGTCGCCACAGTGAGCTTCCTCACATCGGTGTCGAACATGGCGTCTAGGGAGTTCCTGATGATGTTGAGGAAGGCCTGCGAGAAATCCGAGTAGACCCCCTTGATGAGGGGCAGATCCGTGGCAAGGCTGTAGTGCTTCTCCACATTGTGCTTGAAGAAGAGGTCCGCTTCCAAGAACTTGAGCTCCTGCCTCAGGATGTCCGAAAGATTGAGGAGCTGTGGGTCCTGCGTCTGGTCCTGTCTGCTCTTTTGCATCATGTTTCTTATGATCTCGGTGAGTTTCACCACGTTTTCGATGATTATCTCCGTATCCTTCACGTTTTGGTCGTACTCTTTGAACAACAACGACGCCTCGTTCGGATCGACCACGGCGGAGTCCTTGGACAACGAGTCTAGCTTCATCCTGAACTGAAGGAGTTTCTCCTTCATCAATTCCGCGCGGCCGAGGATGATCAAAAGCGGTGAACTCAGGTTGTGAGCTATGCCCTGCGCCAGCATCCCTATGGAGGACAGTTTCGAGAGCTGGATGACCTGCCTTTGGAGATCCTCCTGCTGCCTGGTCAATTTGTCGCTGGCATCCTGGATCTGCGCAACCATCTGCTGGGCCTCGATCTTCTTCTTGTTCTCCTCGAGGGCGCCCCGGACCTTTTGGAGTATGGAGAAACTGTCGAACGGCTTGGTGATATAGTCTATGGCGCCGATCTTCATGGCCTCCACAGCGGTGTCGATGGTCCCATAGCCCGTGACCATGAGGACGGAGATATAAGGGTTTATCTCCTTGATGCGCTTCAGGGCCTGGAGTCCGTCCATGACGGGCATCTTCATGTCCATGATCACGAGATCAGGGGGGTGATTCTTGGTGTGCTCCACGGCCTCCAGGCCGTTGGTGGCAAAGGAGATGTGATAATCGTCCTTCAGGATCATTCGGAGGGCCTCGCGCGGGCCCAGCTCGTCGTCCACCACGAGTATGTTAGCCCTTTCCATTTCTCCGACCTCAAGAGTTGGCACAACTAGAGAAGGCAGGGGCGGGTTCCGGCTCGAAGTCGAAGGGGAGGAGGATGCGGAACTTGCTCCCCTTCCCCTCTGTCGTCTCCGCCTCGATCTTCCCTCTATGGTCCTGTATGATCCTCTGCGCAATGGGAAGGCCGAATCCCATTCCTTTTATCTTGGTGGTGAAGAACGGGGAGAAGATCTCCTCCAGGTTCTCCTCCGGGATACCCCTCCCCGTGTCCTCGATCTCTATCTCCACCCACTCCTTGGCGTTCTTGAGAGGGGCCGGTCTTCCGTTGAGGGAGAAGAGGCTGATCCTCTGGGTCTTTACCTTGAGCTTTCCCCCGTCCGGCATGGCCTCCAAGCTGTTGTCGACGATGTGTGCGATGGCCTTCGTGAGACTCCCCCTGTCCATCTTGATATACATGGGCTCAGAGGAGACATGGGAGATGAGCCTGGCATTGTGGGCCTTTATCTGGTCCATCTTTGCCTGGAGGAGGGACTGCACGACGGCGTTCACATCCTCTTTCTCGAAGCGGCTCTCCCGCGGTTGAGCCAGCTCCAGGAGGCTCTCGGTGATCCGGTTGAGCCGATCCACCTCGGCGGTGACCACACGGAAGAATTCGTTGCGGAACTCCTCGTCGTCGTACCTCTCCGGGAGCAACTGGGCAAAGGTCTTGACCGCTACCAGTGGATTGCGAATCTCCTGTGCCATGCGGTTGGCGAGGGTGCTCCAGAAACGAAGGCGCTCCAGATCTCTGCTCTTTGCCTCCAGCTCCTTGGTCTCGGAGAGGTCCGTGAAGACCATGACGGCCCCCTTCACACGGTTGCTCTCGTCTCGAAGGAGCGATGTGCTGATCCCCAGAGGGGCCTTGGTCATGGGATGGGCGACCTCGTAACGGGTGAATATCTCGTTGCCCTCGACGGTCCTCAAGAGAATGTCCGCGAAGACGGATCCCAGTTTCTGGACTGCCTTGCCCAGGACCTCCTGCCTGGAGAGGCCGATGATCCTGGCAGCGGCAGGGTTGTAAGTGGTGACTCGCCCCCTGGTATCGATGGCTATCACCCCGCTGGCGATGTTCTTGAGGAGGTTCTCGTTGTAGCTCTTCTGAAGGGAGATCTCCCGGTACAGCAGCGAGTTCTCGATGGCCATGGCCGTGTAGTTCGAGATCATGGAGAGCAGCTCGATGTCAGCCTCGGAAAAGCCCCTGCCGGTGACCTTGTTGCCCAGACTGATGATGCCGACGAGCTTTCCCTTGGCCAGGAGCGGGGCGGAGATCTTGGCGTCCAGGGCCTCGAGTTGGTCGTTGAGCAGTGCGGCCTCCTTGGAAAAGGCATGGCGCTCGATGTCCTCCTTGCGCAATATCCTGTTGTGCCTGAGGAACCAAGCCGGGAGCCCTTCACTGGCCCTGAAGACCAGGTTGGCCAGCCTCGTCTCATCCAGACCGAGGGCCCCCCTCACCCGGTACTGGTACTGGGAGGGCTCGAAGAGGCAGACCGATGCCTTGTTGACCTGAAAGAGCTCTGCCACGGCGTGCAGTATGAAGTCCAGGAGGCGCTCCAGGTCAGTGATATGGGTCAAGGCCTTGAAGAAGTCCTTCAGGGCATAATGTAGACCGAAGAGCTCCCGTCCGGACGGGTAGACAGGACCGAGATGCAGCGGATAGGGAGGCATCTCCCGAGCAGCTGCCAGGGTATGGCTCGCCTCCCTTTCCGCCTCCCCCCGGCCCTTGGCGAGCTCGAGCTCCCTGAGCAACCGCCTGTGATGCAGGGCCTTTCTTACCACCCAGCGGACCTCGTCCCTCTCGAAGGGCTTGACCAGGACCTCGCAGTGACCATCTTCCAATCCCCCGAGCAGCCCGGGCCCTCTGGTGGAGGAGATGATCACCAAAGGGACCACCTCGGATATCTCCCTCACCTTCTCGATGAGACTCAGCCCCTTGTAATCCGGCAGGTTGGTGTCCAGCAAGACGACGTCCACCGGATGCTGCGTCATCATCATCAGGGCCTCGCTTCCCGTCTTGGCGAGCAGGACGTAGAACTCCTCCTTCAGGATCATCCTCAAGGACTCCTGGACGCTGTTCTCATGTGAGACGATGAGCAAGAGCTTCATGTTGGAGATCCTTCCATTGTGCCTCTTGGCGCTCGATCACGGGGAAGGAGACAGAGAAAGTGGTCCCTCTACCGGGCCAACTCTGTACAACGGCCGTGCCCGTGTGCTCCTTGATGATGCCGTGGGCGATGGAGAGCCCCAAGCCATGTCCCATCTCCTTGGTGGTGAAGAACGGGTCGAAGATGTGCTTGAGGTCGTCCTCGGCGATTCCTATGCCATTGTCATGGATGCTGACGACCACCTCCTTGCCCGATACCGTATACCCTTCCGGGAGCCTCGGGAAAGGCCTGATGGCCCCCCTGCGAGGCCCGACACTCGTCTCGATGGTGAGCCTAGGATGGTCCACCCCTGCTGTCGCCTCCAAGGCGTTGAAGATGACGTTGATGATCACCTGCTTGAGTTGCTCGTTATCCGCGAAGATGAGGATCTCCCTGCGGGAGAAACTCTTGGTCACCGTGACCCCCCTCCTGGCGATCTCGTTGGCCAGGAGGATGAGGGTCTCCTCGATGGGCTGATGTACGTCGATGGGGAGGAAGATCGGCTTGGCCGGCCTGGCGAAACGGAGGAGCTGTTCCACGATGTTGTTGATCCTGTCGACCTCTTGGGAGGCGATCTTGGAGAAGACATCCCTGAACTCGGGGTCGTCGTACTTGATGGGTAGCAACTGGGAGAACGTCTTGAGGGAGACCAGGGGGTTCTTGATCTCGTGGGCCATGCCAGCGGCCAGGGTCCCTATGGTGGCCAAACGCTCTGCCCTCCTGACCTCTCCCTCCAGGAGCTTTATGTCCGTGAGATCCGTGAACACGGCCAATGCACCCATGATCCTCCCCGTAGGCTCCCGCAAGGTGCTGGTGGAGACGCTGATGGGCGTGTGGGTCCCGTCTTCCCTGGGGACGACCAGCTCCACGTTGGAGAAGGCCTGCCTGTCGTGCAGGGTCTCGTTCAGGAGCTGCGCTATCTCTTGCTGTACGATATGGGCCTGCCTCCCGAGGGCCCCCTCCTTGGAGATGCCGGTTATTTCCGCTGCCTTCTTGTTGAAGGTGGTGACACACATGGCACTGTCCACGGTGATGATCCCGTTTGCCATCTGTTCCAGGATGTTCTCGTTGTAATCCTTGATCTCAAGGATCTGGTTATAGAGCATAGCGTTCTGGATGGCAACCGCTGCCTGGTTTCCAAGGGTGGACAGGAAGTTGATGTCCTCGACGGAGAAGACGTCTCCGGTTCTCTTCTCCCCAAGGCTTATGAAACCCGCGAAGCGGCCCTGGACGATGAGAGGGACGAGGACCGAGGCGTCGTACCTGGAGAATATCTGCGCAACCCCCTTGTAGTCAGAGGGGAGGAGCAGACGCCTCAGTTCGTCCTTGACCAGCACCTCTCCTTTCGCCAGCATGGCCCGGACCATCTCCCAGGGTCTCTCATCCCCGGTTGAGACTTGGTCCCCCTGGCCGGGACCATTGGGGCCGTCTCCCGGATTGGTCTTGTCGAGCAGGACGAGATCTCCCCCCTTGACCTGCATGGTCTCCACCAGCCTCTGGAGAAGGAAGTCCTTCATGGTGCGCAGGTCCTGGAGGTTCGCCAGGTCGCGGCTGAAGGCCCTAACGGCCATCTGGTAATCGCGTCTCCCCTTGAAGACGTAGCGATCCACTGCCCTCTCCATGAGGAGCTTGAGTGGCTGCACGGTGATGGATATGACAGCCGAGAGGACCAATCCCCCGAGCACCACGGAGGGGATGTCGTATCGCAAGAAGAGTATCCTCAGAATCAGAAACGACCCGGTGATCACGACGGCCAGGGCAGCCCCCAGCAACGCGTGGACCAGGAAGCTCCTCAAGACGATCTGGACATCCATGAACCTGTGCTTGATGATGGCATAGCTTATGGTCACGACAGTGATGATGCTGAAGAGGGGGCCGGACTGGCTGAGCTGTCTCACACCCAGCAACGGAAGGATGAGGACGGCGATGACGATCAAGACGAAAGGAAATATGGTGCCCAGGAGGGCGTAATCGATCTGGACCCTTTCGATTCCCCTCACCTGCCGCCTCTTTACCAGGAGTTCCAGAAATCCCATCAACAGGTACAGGGCGAAATACAGTACGTAAAGGACGAAGAGGTGTCCATAGACAGGCCTTATCCCCCATTTGGTCATCACGGTCGACTTCAGGATCAGGTCGGTGAAGGAGATCGCGAAGAAGAAGGCGGCCGGGATGAGATGAGGCGCCATGGCCTTTCTGAAAGAGTCATACGATCCGCCCTGGGGGAACAACCTGCAGAAAAAGTAAAAGGCGACAGGGGTCAAAGCCGGTATCGCATAGAGAAGTTTCAGCAAGTGCAATTTGTCGTAAAAATAGGGAAAACTCATGAACAGGAAAAGCAAGAAGGAGTAAATCACGTTCAGGATTATCAACACGAAAAACGAAACATTTACCATATTCCTTGGGTTGTTGGAGAGGACATAAAACGCCAGCAGGAGATGAACGGCGCCGGTGAGTACTAATGGTAGGTTATGCGCCATGCGGACAGGTCGTCAATGCTCACACCTTGCCAGTATTATCGACACATCCACGTTGTCGAGTCCGTGGGAGTCCACCAGGGAGATCTCCACGCGGTTCCTCCTCGCCGTGTTTGGGACGTAATCGAGATCGCATGCAGGATCCGGGAAATCCAGGTTTATGGTGGGCGGCACCACCGAGTGATTCATGGCCATCAGGGCTGCGGCGACCTGCATGGGCCCGGAAGCTGCCATGGGATTTCCGATCATGGACTTTATGGAACTCACCGGGATGGAGTACGCGGCCCTTCCGAAGACGTCCTTGATGGCCAGGGTCTCCATCTCATCCACCGCTATGAGGGAAGGGCCATGAGAGCACACATAGTCCACATCGAGGGGAGAGAGGCCGGCATCATCCAAGGCCAACTGCATGGATCGCGCCAATCCCCTCCTGACGGCTATCTCCCTCTGGCTCGGTCTCTCGAAGCTCTCCCCACAACCCAATATCTCGGCATACGGCCTGGCCCCCCTCCTCTCGGCCCAGTGGAGGTCCTCCAGGACTACGAAGGCCGCGCCCTCTGAGCAGATGGCTCCCTGCCTCTTTCTATCGTAGGGCCTGCTGATCTTTTCAGCCGGGAGGGAGCTGACCACCTGGAACCCGGAGGCGATGAGGGCGGCGTACATGTGATAGGTGAGGCAGGCGTCGAGCCCCCCGGCCAAATAGGCGTCGGATTTCCCTGCCTTTATCTGCCTGTATCCGTGGACTATGGCCATGGATCCGGAAGAACAGGCGTTGGCCAAGGTGATCCTCGTCCCGCAGATCCCCAAGGCCTCCGTGATATCGAGGGTGGCCATGTTGGGGGAGACCGCCGTGTACATGGGAAAGGCCTCTCGCGGTAATTCCGCCCCCTTCTCTATGAAGGTCCTGTGGATGTGGTACTGGACCTGATCCATGGCCGGAAAGGTCATCCCCACGTTGAGTCCGACCCTCTCGGGGGGATAATGGCCTGCAGAGAGCCCTGCGTCCTCCATGGCCAGGCGGCTCGCGGCGATGGCGAAATGTGAGGTCCTTCCCCTCTCTTTGGCGAGCCTGGGAGGCATGAAGTCCCGAGGGTCGAAGTCTGTGACCTCTCCGGCCACGTTCGTAGGCAACCCCGTCGTCTCGAACAGCGTGATCTCCCTCACCCCGGACTTCCCTTCCCTGATCGCGGCCCAGAAGGCATCCTTGCCCACCCCGTTAGGGGCCAGGACCCCGATGCCCGTGATCACAACCCGCCGCGACTCCATGGTAAGTGGCCCCCCGCCATTTCCCGGCCGCCCCGGGAGGGTCTAAGAAACCCCTTTCAATTCACTCTGCTATCACTCCGCTATGACTATCTATACCAGCGCGCAGGAAATGTCAAATGAAAAACCCCGAAAACGCTGTAACGCCCCAGGGGGATTGCCCCTTCCCTCCGTCGACTGCCGCCTCGCCCAGCCGTGAGCGGGGAGCCCAGGGTTTGTCGGCAACGCGGCCGGGCCCTTCAGCGTGGGAGGTGAGACCGCTCTATGCGGATGACGAGGTGGTCCCCTCGAGGGCCATGGCTATGGTCTTCTTGAGCTGTGTCAGGTCAGAGGATTTGACCACGTAGAAATCTGCGGCTATGGATTTTATGTCCCTCTTGAAGGAGTCGTAAGCTGAGCAGAGGATGACGGGCAGATCGTAAAAACGGTTCCTTATCTCCTGAAGCAGATCCAATCCGTTGTAGCCGGCCATCTTTATGTCCAGCAAGACCAGATCTGGACGGTCACGCTCGATCCTCTCCAGAAGCCTGAACCCGTCCGCAGCAGTGGTGACCTCGTATCCCTCGTCCTCCAATTCCACCTGGTACAACATGCGGATGTGTTCCTCGTCGTCGACTATGAGAATCTTGGCCATTTGGCGCCCCTCTCGAAGCAAGGCGCTATTCGCGCCATCTCTCGGTCAGATAGGCCTTGGCCTCCTCGAAGGCCATGCACTCCCTCTCCAAGCCTTCCTCTGCATGAAACGCAGGGGCTCCTTGGATCTGTCGCAAGAATGCCCCCCTCCTCAGATGATACAGCGGGATCAACGAACTCAAAAGGGCCTCCTCGCCCTCGAGTCCCCTGTGATGCGCGACCGCGTAATCGAACAGTATCCTGGCCCAGAGCTCCGGTGACAACTCGAGGCGAGAGGGGAAGATCGCCAGCACCTTCTCGAGGCCCCTCAGGCTCGGTGGCCCAAGCACCCTCTCCCACAATTCACGATGGGAATCGAGGTCAATATCCATTTCCCGCTCCGGCTCCGTCCTCACGGGTTCCATGGACTGCGGGAGCTCCTGCTCCCCGGGACAAAGCCCGAAGACGGCAGTGGGTCTGCTCCATCGCACCTTCTTCCAGAAGGAAGAGAGATGGGACATCATGGAGAAGAGCGTGGAGGCCGCCTGGCGGAACATGGTAGGGGATTCCTCCTCCGGACCGTTTTGCTCCGCGGGCCTCGGCCTCCCCAGGACAGACTGACAGATCCGCACGTTCTGGCAGATGGCCAACGTGGTCATCCAAACGTAGATACCATCGTTGGCCACGTTATGGTCCCACAGACCGTGCCCTGCATAGATCCCTGCCAACTGCCCGGAGATCCCGAAACTGCCGATCAAGGGTTGCCTGACGCGCCTGCCGTAAAGGGCACGAGTGAGGGGATACACCACGTGATCGGTGAGAGGGGAGTTCCATCGATGGGCCACGTAAAGCGGCGCCACAAAACCGAAGCCGTTGAAGAGCGGCTCCCCGAGATTGCGCATCCACTTCGGGCTCACCCCCTTGGAGTTTCCGTCGAGGATGAGGCATGCCCGGGCCCTCAAATCGCGGGCCTTCCTGAAGAGGTCCCTCAGGATCGCCCCTTTGCCGGTGACACCTCTTCCAGGCAGGAGAAAGAGCCTCGGCGTCTCGGTCTTCGTGGCCCAGAAGGATTTGGCGGCCTCGCCTTCGAGATCGTGGTCCGAATGGATGATGACGGCCTTCTCGTCGGGGAAGTAGAGTCGAAGCCCCAGGTCGGCCTGCTGGACACAATGGGAGAGCACATGGCCACGACCTACTGGAGGGATTCCCACCACGATGTCCGCCCGCTCCACACGATCGGGGCCACACTCACAGGACGCCATTTCGGTCACTGGGATACATCCGATACGCCTTCGCTGATTCAATTCTATATGGGATATGGGCAGTGCTGTCAAGGGACAAGGCGTTCAAAGAGATGGCCACCTCGAAGCGGGGCGCGGTCCCACGATGTCGTTTGCGGCAGGATCTTTCCGGATCCCGCTTCCAGAGAAGCCCTCTCCGGTGCGAGGCCGGCACTGCCCCTCGAGCCCCACCGCGAAGTGTGGAGACTCCGACGTGACCGTCCCTTCAGGGAGGGCTTGGGGGTCGAAAGCGATACCTGTTGGGCACTCTTATGAGTTGAGCGTGCACCCCATCTCGCCGTGAGATGGCCAAAACCGCCAGCGTACCGTGCTCCGAGGAGATCATCATGTGCCCCGGGTTCAAGAGATGGATCCCCTCTGCCACACGCCACATCTGGACATGGGAGTGGCCGAAGAGGACTACCTGTGCCCCCACCCTTTGGGCCTCGAGGAGCAACTGCCCCTCGTCTATTCGACCACCCTCGTCGAACTGGTCCCCGTGGATGGCCCAGATCCTCTTGCCGCACGCCGTGATGAAGAGTTCCCTGGGCCCCCTTTCTGCGACGTCGCCGTTTCCGGTCACGAAGCGGCATGGGATGCCAGTGGCGCGGGAAAGCGCCCTCGCGTCCTCCACGTAGTCGCCGAGATGGACCAAGAAGTCAACGGGGTAGACTAGCCCCACGGCATCGCGGGCCAGCCTCTGGTTCTGGTGGGTGTCGCTCAACACCGCGATCCTGACCCGTTGCGAATGCTCGTCGGCTTCCCAAGGGGTACGCACCTTTCCCTCGGAGGGCAATGGGCCCTGGTCATTGTTCATAGCACATACGCACCGGGACCCCGTGGAGACGAAGGTGTTCCTTCACGGCCCGAATGCTCAGCTCCCCGTAATGGAAGAGGCTCGCCGCTAGGGCCGCATCGGCCTTGCCCACGGTCAGCACCTCCAGGAAGTGCTCCAGACAACCGGCGCCGCTCGATGCGATCACCGGCAGAGAGACCGCCTCGCTCACGGCTCGGACGAGCTCGATGTCGAAACCCGATCGTGTCCCGTCCCGGTCTATGGAGTTGAGGAGGATCTCGCCCGCGCCCAAGTCCTCGACCACCCTTGCCAAGGTGATGGCGTCCTGATCCGAGAACTCCCTTCCCCCTCGTATCGAGCACTGAAACCAGCAGTGAGCCTCTCCCCCGGGCCCGGGGATCTCTGTGCGGATCGTGGGATGATGGGTGTGCTGAGGGCTGGCGACATAGACCCTCCTGGGGTCTATGGAGATGACGCAGGCCTGGGATCCGTAACGCTTGGCGATCTCCTCGATGGGGGTGGGAGTCCTCCCCCCCTCTCCTCCGAGGCACTGCCGGACGATCTCCACCGCCACGCTGCCCAACGAGACCTTGTCGGCCCCAGCATCGAAGTATTGATGGGCGTCCTCCACGGTGCGGATCCCGCCACCGACGGTCAGGGGGAGAAAGACCTCATCCGAGACCCGTTCTATGACGGACAGAAGCGGGCTGCGGCCGTGGGCCGTGCGCGTTATGTCCAGAAATACCAGCTCGTCGGCACCCTCACCGTCGTAGAAACTGGCCAACGCCACAGGGTCCCCCACGTCCCTGACCTTCCCATCCCTCCCCCGGACATCATACTGATGCCCCTTTGTCACCACCGGCCTTCCCCCATCGTCCAGCCGCACATCGAGACAAGGTATGATGCGCTTTGTCAGCAAGGTCCCGTCGTCTCCTTTCCTACGGACCAGGGCCTTTCACAAGCGTCACGTGCGGTCTCGCCCTGGTCCGCATCGAGGACTCAAGCTCCCTTTCCAGGCGCAGGAGCATCGTCCGGATCATCCGAGGATCCCCCCCAAGATCCCGAATGGCCCTCCTCACATAGGGAAGCGCCCTGGGGTCCTGGGCCTCTCTCAGTATGAAGATCACCTGTGAGACCACTGCCTCGTCGCGATCCCGCAGGAGCTCCCCGAGAAAAGGGATCCGTTGGGGATGGTCTTGGTTCGCCATGGCCTTCAAGAGCAACACCTTGTGTGGACCTGGCCTCTCTAGGATCTGTCGTCTGAGGAAATCGAATAGGCCAGGGGGACGTGCCTCTGAGAGCACATGAATCGCCGCCCATCGCAGCGGGTGGGTCTCCTGCTCCACGATCTCCAGAAAGGGCCCCGGCTCGGCCTCGGCCAGCTCCACCAGGATGCCCTGGATGACCCTCTCCCGATACCCCAGCGGCACCCCTTTCGTCACCCGGGGTCCCTCGTAGTCCGAGCCCTTGAGCCTAGTCTTCAGGGTGAGCAGAGGGTGGATCAACCGAGGGTCCCTGGTGCGGCTCAGCACGCGCGATGCGGCATCCAGGGTCGTCCTGGGCCCCTTCTCCAAGGCATCCATGGGTGAGGGGATCACGTCCAAGGGCTCCTGAGTTCGCTACCCGAGCCCGGCGGCACTGGCGAGCCGGGCCAAGGCCATGTTATTTTACCCATCAGAGAGGGTCAAGTTCCAGTCCATCGGGGTGCCCCCTCGACTCTTGTGTGGGGGGAAGCCCTTTGTGTCCCGCCGCGGTCGGGCGCCCATCGACGGCCGGGAGGCAGATTTTCGCCTCGCGGGGCCGTCCCCGGTGCCTGGGGCAGGTTCGGCGCATGGTCTTCCGAAGGATTTGGCCTCCGTCGCGGGCGGCCCGGACCCCGCCTCGGCGCAATCCCCGTGCGGCGAGACACGGTTGTAGAGGGTGGAGATGGGCCTGCACCTCATAGTAGATGGCTACAACTTGATAGGGGCATCCAGCAAGGGTGGCCTTGCCGGGCAGGAGGGGCTGGAGCGCGCCAGGGACCTTCTCCTGGAAGGGCTCCTGGAATACAAGAGGGCCAAGGGGTTTCGGATCACGGTGGTCTTCGACGGGAGGGGAGTGCGCTGCCCACCCAGCGGCGCTGAGACCCGCAGGGGTATAGTCGTGGCCTATTCCCGATGGCCCGAGACGGCCGATGATGTCATAGTCAGGATGGTGGGGAGGACCTCGGCCGGGGTTGCCGTGGTCTCGTCGGATAGGGAGGTGGCGAGGCGATGTCGCGGGCTTGGGGCATCCGTGATCTCCTCGGAGGAGTTCCGCACCCGCATGGCAGCCCTGGGGAGCGAAGGGGGTGAATGCGAGTCCAACGAGGATGACGAAGGGCCCCCAAGGATCACCACCAGGAAGAAGGGGCCGGCAGCCCGGGCCTCCAAGAGGAGGCGAAGGGATCGGGGGGTCCTGGATCGCCTCTGAGCGGCCCTCACGGCCTCACCTGCGCCACGGCCTCTCCGTTCCCTTCCTCAGACTGGAGATGTTCTCTCGATGCCTCCATAGCACCCCTAACGCGCACAGGGCTGCGAGGCCCGCGAAGGGGTGCACGCCCATGATCCAATAGACCATAGCCGGGAGGCAAAGGGCCGCGAGCATGGAGCCCACGGAGACATATCGCGTCGAGAGTGCCCCACACAGAAAGGCCATGAGGCTGCCTATCAGGGCGAGAGGGACCAAGGCGAGGAAGACGCCCGCCCCGGTGGCCACCCCCTTGCCTCCGCGAAACCCCAGATATGGAGGAAAGAGGTGGCCCAGGAAGGCCGCGAGGCCCGCACAGGCCACGGCCCAGGGCGAAAGGGCGGCCTGAGTCGCCCCCCAGGCAGGGAGCCACCCCTTCGCCCCATCGCAGACCAGGGTCAGCAGGCCCAGCAGCGGGTGGATGGAGCGGAAGACATTGGCGGCCCCGATGTTGCCGCTCCCCAAGTCCCTCGGGTCCGCTCCCCCGGCCATCCTCGAGAGGAGCAGCCCGAAGGGCACTGCGCCGAGGAGATATGCACCCAGGCAAAAGAGGACCGTCTCGAACATGAGCCACCTCTGGAAGGGCAGCGCCACCACCACCGACCGTCCACGGCAATTGACGATCTTTGCCCTGGTATGATATACAGGGACAGGTCCTGTGAGGAAGAGGCCGGATGATGTGAGCCACCTCCGCTGGGGTTGGGAGATGGTCCTTGTCACCGTAGACAGCGTGACCTATGACGCACAGACATCCCTGTACAGGGTGGCATTGAAGGACCCCGAGACGGGCCGGGTCCTCCCCATCTATATCGGGGCCTTCGAGGGCAACGCCATAACCATCGCCATCCGGGAGATACCCACGGCCAGGCCCTTGACCCATGACCTGATGGCCAGCATCATCGAGAAGCTCAACGGAAGGGTGAACCGTGTGGTGATCAGGGATCTCAAGGACAACATATACTATGCCTACGTCTATGTGGAAGCCAACGGCGTGGAGATGGCCATCGACAGTCGCCCCAGCGACGCGGTCGCCCTGGCCACCAGAGTGCGGGTCCCCATCTACATCGCCGACAAGCTCAGGGATAAGTTCGTGGACGAATACGAGGAGATCCTCTCCAAGATCGACCCGAGCGAGACGGTCCATTGAGCGCATCGTTCCATCCAGATCTGCGCGGGGAGTAGCTCAGCCTGGTTAGAGCGCTTGCTTCGGGAGCAAGAGGTCGGGCGTTCAAATCGCCTCTCCCCGACCAGATGATCAAGGCAGGGGCTGAAACGGGGCCGTGCACCGTCATGGGCCGGCTCAAGCGCGGCCTCGTCCTTCCCTCTGTAGCATCCGCATTCTTCCTCTTGACAGGATGGGCTCAGCTGCCGTGGACTGGGGCCACGGCCCAGGCGGCCGATGCCTGCAGCGGGTGCGCTCGCGTCTTGGAGGCGCAGACAAGCTCCGAGTCCGATGGGGCCCTTTCCCTCACCCTGATCATGGATCGGGCCTTGTACCCTAAGGTCTTCACGCTGGAGAATCCGACGCGAGTGGTGGTGGATCTGGAGCCCGCATGGATAGGGGCCACGCAGAGACTGACATCCTGGGGGCACCCCCTGCTCAGGGGCAAGATCCGAGCAGCCTGGCACGCGGATTCCCGGCGACTGCGACTCGTCCTGGATCTGCACCCTGGGGTGAAGTACGACGTCCAGCAGGACCTCTACCTGGGCCAGGGGTTGACCGTGGAGGGTGCGCGTTTCGTCCTGGTGCTGAGGCAGGTGCCCTAGGGGTGATCGCCCGAGGAGGCGCCCCATCCCCTTCAGGATGACCTGAAGGCGCGGATCTGCAAGGCCTTCCTCTCCTCTGCTAGTTCGTCCATGCGCTTCTGGACCTCCTTGTCCTTGTCCAGGGCCAGGGCCTGCTTGTACGACCTGAGTGCCTCATCGTAACGCGAGATGCGCCGCTTCAGGTCCTTTTCCTGATCCCCCATGGCCCGCTGCAGGTCGCCTATCAGGCGATGGGTCTCGGCCTGATCCTTCTTGGGACCTGAGGCGATCAAGGGGGGGATCGCCTTGAGGAGGTCCAGCGCCTTTGGGAGGTCCCCCTTTTTCCAGTAGGCGAGCGCCAGGGTCTTGAGGGCCTGCGGATCCTTGGGCGCGCGGCCATGGAGCTCCTCCAGCCTCTGGATCGCATGCTGGTAGTCCTTCTTGGCCATGAGGAGCTCCCCCCAGAGGAGGAGGATGTTCCTCAGGACCCCAGCGTCCTTGGGTTTGAGACCGTAAGCCTTCTCCACGGCCTTGAGGGACTCGTCGACGCGGTTGCTCTTGGCGTAGGCGTCGGCCAGGTTGAGATAGGTGACGGGATTCTCGTCCAGCCTCAGGGAGGCCTCGTAATTGGATATCGCCTCCTGGAGCTTCCCCTTCTGTGCCAGGGAGAAGCCGAGGTTGCTGTAGAGCGTGGCCAGGTATCCCTTGGTCTCCTTCGTGGCTTGAAGATCCATGGCCAGCTTCATCTCTTGTATGGCCTTGGTCAGGTCGCCCTTCTTCTCGAATTCTTGGGCCTTCTCTATGTGCCTGGCATAGATGGTGTCGAGCCCCCGGATGGCATCCGGATCGTTCCTCTGGATGGCCAGTATCTTGCGGTAGGTCTCCGCCGGGGAAAGGCCCAGGCGTTCCTGAAGCCTTGCCATCTCCTTGTAATGGCTCAGTTTGTTCTCAGGGTCTATCTTGGCCAAGGTCTCGTACATCTCCAGGGCCTTCCTGGGCTGCCCCTTGAGGTAGACGGCGCACAGGGCCTTGGCCGCCTGCACGTGATGCGGGTTCTTGCTCAGGACCTGTTGAAACCTCTCTGCCGCCCCTTTTTGGTCCTTGTGCTGTGCCAGCAGATCGCCCAAGGCCATGAGCAGATCCACGTCCTCTGGCTCCGCCTCAAGGGCCTTCTCCAGGCACGTCCTGCGGGCCTCGAAGTCCTTGAGCCCTTGGGCCCTGGCCAACCAGGCCTTAGTGTCCATCTCCATCTCCACCCCGAAGGATGCCAGGGGTGGAAGATCCCTGGAGGCCTTCAGGGCGATGGTCGACGACAGAGACCTCTCCGGCTCCAGAAGAGGGGAGATCTCCTGGCCGGGTTCGATGGCCCTTTCCCCGAGGTAGGGCAGGGGCGCCCTGGATATGAGGACCTGAAACGCTGCCAAGGGGGAGGAGCGCCTCTCCACCGAGATGAACCGCAACGACTCCTTCCCGTACTTGAAACTCACCTTCTCCCCCGGCCTCAGCAGGACAGCAACGGCCCTCTCGCGGCCCGCATCCCCCCGGGATGCCTTCTCCAGCCTGATCCCTGCCAAAGGGTAACCGAGCCATCCAGACAGAGAGGAGGCGGAAGGCGAGCCGGTCCACCCTTGGGAGAGATACCCGTGCAGGAACCAGCCTGCCCCCACCCCCAGGAGGAAGGACAGGAGCACAGGGGCAATACGTCTCCTCCTCACCTCCCTGGCGGGGACAGCCCTGCGAGGCGCCTCCAGAAATCTCCTCTCCCCCTCCTCCAGGGCATCCAACCCCCCCCCTGGGAGAGGGTCAACGATCTTGTCCGGGTCGTCCAGAGGTGGATACCCTTGTCTCTTCATGGTCCAGCCCTCCGAGGTCCCTCACACTGTGGCACTTCTCCCTCATCCGGGAGATGGTCAGCCGATAGTCCCCGCCCTTCAGTATCCCGGAGCCGGATACGAAGACCGTGGCCCCGGCCTCGGCCACCTCTGCGATATTGTCCACACAGATCCCGCCGTCGACCTGGAGCTCAGCGGGGATGCGTCGTTGGTCCAGGAACCGCCTCAAGGAGGCTATCTTGGGGATCATGGCGGGGATGAAGGACTGCCCCCCGAAACCGGGATTCACGGTCATCAGGAGGATGAGGTCCGCGTCCGAGGCTATGAACTCCAAGGAGCACAAAGGGGTACTGGGGTTGATGGCCACCCCTGGTCGCGCCCCCAGGCCCCGGATGGAGTGGAGCGTGCGATGGAGATGGGGGCAGGTCTCCGCGTGGACCGTGAGGAAATCTGCACCAGCCCGGACGAAGGCCTCAGTGAACGCGTCTGGCCGTTGGATCATGAGATGGACATCGAGGGGCAAAGAGGTGGCCCTTCGCAGGGCCTCGACCACTTGGGGGCCGATGGTGATGTTGGGGACGAAGTGGCCGTCCATGACGTCCACGTGTATCCAATCGGCCCCGGCCTCCTCGAGGAGACGGACCTCCTCTGCCAGTCGCCCGAAATCGGCCGAGAGGATGGACGGGGCGATCCTGAATTGGCGCTCCTTCATCTCACTGCCCCCCGAGATAGGACAGGGTGATCCATCCGTATCGCCTCCCTGCAGTGGATGCGCGCCCACCACCAGTGGCGAGAAGGGCGGGCCCCGGGCACAATGCCTCCCCGGGCGACGCCCATGGGACCGGCCGCGCGAGGCCCTTCCTTGACTTCCACCCCGACGGTTTCTATAGTACTATTGATCGGCTTGGCTGGCAAGGTCGGGGAAATCATGAGCGTTTTGCCCATACTCAAGTACCCGGATCCCCGTCTGAAGAGGATCTCCTCCCCGGTGGCGAGGGTGGACCGGGACGTGAGGACCCTGTTGGACGACATGGCCCAGACCATGTACGCGGCCCCTGGCATCGGCCTGGCAGCCCCTCAGGTCGGCAGACTCCTCAGGGTGATCGTGGTGGATGTGTCCGCACACGAGGAGGGTGCGGGGCCACTTGCCCTGGTGAATCCGCACATCGTGAGGGCCGAAGGGGAGATCGAGTGGGAGGAAGGGTGTCTGAGCGTCCCTGATCTCCTGGTGGAGATCCCTCGCAAGGAAAGGCTGGTGGTCTCGGGACTGGATCCTTCGGGCAGGACCGTGGAGATAGAGGCGAGCGGCCTCTTGGCCATAGCGATTCAACACGAGATAGACCACCTGGACGGCCGTCTCATCATCGACAGGGTGAGCTCCTTGAGGCGAGAGCTATATCGGAAGCGACAGCTCAAGGCCGCTTCTCAGGGCGGTGGATGAGCCTCAGGGTGGTCTTCATGGGGACACCTGCCTTTGCCGTTCCCGCCTTGGAGATGATCCTGGGCGGGGGGTACCGCCTGGTGGGCGTGGTGACCCAGAGGGATAGACCTGTGGGGAGGGGCCTGAGGCCCCAGGCCTCGCCGGTCAAGCAAAGGGCGAAAGGGGCGGGGGTCCCGGTGCTGGAGCCGGAGAGCTCGCGCGACGAGGCATTCGTCAGGGCCCTCAGGGACCTGTCACCGGATGTGATCGTGGTGGTGGCCTTCGGCCAGATCCTCCCCAGGGCCGTCCTCGACCTGCCGTCCTTGGGATGCCTCAACGCCCACGCGTCGCTCCTGCCCAAGTATCGCGGGGCCGCCCCCATCCAATGGGCCATCGCCAATGGGGAGTCCACCACCGGGGTGACGGTGATCAGGATGGTGGAGCGCATGGACGCGGGGGACATCCTCCTGGCCAAGGAGACGGTGATCGGCCCCGATGAGGATGCAGTGGCCCTCGGGGAGAGGCTCTCGCATCTGAGCGCCGAGGCCCTGCGGGAGGTGCTCCGAGGCATAGAGGAGGGGACCATCCATCCCATCCCTCAGAGGGAGGAGGAGGCCACCTACGCCCCGAGGCTGCGCAGGGAGGACGGGGAGATAGACTGGCGTGAGGGGGCAGATGACATAGCCCGGAAGGTCCGCGGCTTTGTCCCGTGGCCCGCTGCCCATACCCGCTGGAGGGGGAGGCTCCTGAAGGTCCACAAGGCCAGGGCCCTGCCAGGGGATCGGTGGGGCAGGCCAGGCGAGGTGATCAAGGCGGATCGCGGAGGGCTCTGGGTCCAGACCGGGGATGGATACCTGGACATCATGGAGCTCCAGCCGGAGAGCCGTCCCAAGATGGATGCCAGGGCCTTCCTCAGTGGACAGGGGGAGGTCATCGGTCGGGTCATGGGGGAATGAACAACCCGGGAGGTGAGAGACAGATGAACACGCTCAAGACCGGCATCTTGATGACAGTATTGACCCTGCTCTTCGTCTTCGTGGGACAGGCCATCGGGGGGCAGAGCGGGGCGGTGTTCGCCTTCTTGCTGGCCGCTGCCATGAACTTCGGGGCCTATTGGTTCAGCGACCGGGTGGTGCTGGCCATGTACAGGGCGAGGGAGGTCAGCGAGGCCGAGGCGCCGGAGCTCCACTCCATGGTGCGGGAGTTGGCCCAGAGGGGGGGCATCCCCATGCCCAAGGTCTACATCATGGAGAACGATGCGCCCAATGCCTTCGCCACAGGGCGTAACCCGCAGCACGCGGCCGTGGCCGTCACCACCGGGATCCTCCGGATCCTGAGCCGTGAGGAGCTCATGGGGGTCCTAGGCCACGAGCTGTCCCATATCCGCCACAGGGACATCCTGATCGGGACCATCGCGGCCACCCTGGCCGGGGCGATCAGCATGATGGCGTCCATGGCCAGGTGGGGGGCGATCTTCGGCGGAGGGAGGGACGATGAGGAGGGCGGCGGTCAGAACATACTCTTGGTGATGGTCTTCTCCATGATCGCGTCCATAGCCGCCATGCTGATACAGCTGGCCATCTCCAGGTCCCGGGAGTACCTGGCGGACGAGGGGGGGGCCCGGTTGGTGGGAGAGCCGAGGTACCTGGCCAGGGCCCTGGAGAAACTCCACAGGGGGGCGGAGCTGGTCCCCATGGACGCCAATCCCGCCACGGCCCACATGTTCATAGTCAGTCCCCTTCGCGGGGGAGGCGTCATGAGCCTCTTCAGCACCCATCCACCCATGGAAAAGAGGATCCAGAGGCTCCTGGCCATGGCGAGGAGCTGAGGCCGTATCTGGGAGGAGATGGCCAAGGCCCACGGACCGGATCAGGGGGGGAGGCACCTGGCATGGGATGTCCTATGGAGGACCCACAGGGACGGGGCATATCCGGATCTCCTCCTGGCATCCCGTCTTAGGCGGGGAGGGGCCCTCCGCGAGCCAGATCGCAGGCTGGCCAGCGAGCTCGTATTCGGGACCATTCGCTGGCAGGGGACCCTCGACAGGGCCCTGTCCCGCGTCTCCGAGCGCCCCCTGGACGGCATTCACCCCAAGCTCCTCGTGCTCCTCCGTATGGGGGCCTACCAGATCCTTTTCCTGGACCGGATCCCTGCCCGGGCTGCCATCAACGAGGGCGTGGAGCTGGCGAGGTGCATTGGGCTGCCCCACGCTGTCCCCTTCGTCAACGCAGTGCTCAGGGAGCTGCATCGCCAGGGCCGTGTCCTGACAGAGGTGGACCCGGCCCTCCCCGTGGCCGAGAGGATCGCTCAGGAGAGCTCTCACCCCTTGTGGATGGTGGAGGATTGGATGGCCCGGTGGGGTGAGGGGGAGGCCCGGGCCTTGTGCGATGCGAACAACGAGGTCCCGCCCCTGACCGTGCGGACGAATACCCTCAGGATCACGCGGGAAGGACTCTCCGAGGCCTTGCGGGCCGAAGGGGTAGAATGCATCCCAACCCCTTACAGCCCGGAGGGGCTCAGGCTCGTGCATGTCCCGAAGCCGGTCTTTGACCTGCGCCCCTTTCGGAGGGGGGAGTTCCAGCCCCAGGATGAGGCGGCCCAACTCATCTCCCACTGGCTCCACGTGGCCCCTGGCCAGACCATCCTGGATGCATGTGCCGCCCCTGGGGGCAAGGGGACGCACCTGGCGCAGCTCACGCGCCAGGGGGCACAGGTGGTCTGTGTGGACGTGCACCTGCGCCGGCTGAGGATGATGGGGCGGGAGTGCCGCAGGCTCGGTATCAAGACCCTGGAGGCCGTTTGCGCAGACCTCGAGGTGCCCCCGCCCCTGGCCCCGGAGACCTTCGACCGCATCCTCCTCGATGCCCCTTGCACGGGCCTGGGCGTGATCCGCAGGCATCCCGACACCAAGTGGAGGAGGGGACCAGGGGATGTCCAGAGGATGGCGTCGATCCAGAAGACCCTGATGAAGGCCTTGGTCCCCCTCCTGAAGGAGGGGGGCATCATCCTTTACAGCGTCTGCACCCACACCCGCGAGGAAACCGAGGGTGTCCTGGAGTGGATCCTCGGAGAGGAGAGGGGGCTCCAATTGCTCCTCACGCCCCAGGGCCTGCCCGAGCCCGCCCACCATCTCGTGGGGAGAGACGGTCTCCTTCGGACATTCCCCCACCTCCACGCCATGGACGGCTTCACCGCCTTCCGACTCCAGAGGGCGTGACCCTCTCGTCAGCCGTCCTTGACACCGCCCGGAGGCGCATGTTGTACTCTCATTGGTCCTGGCGAAGGCGTAAAGCGAAAGGACAGGGGGCTGCTTCTTTCCGGCCTTGGCTGGGGCCGAGGGCAGCCTCAGGGGGGGAGTGTCATGAGCAGGGGTGCGATCAGCGTTGCTGCCGTTTGCATATGCCTGGCGGCCCTCACAGGGGGTGCCTGGGGCAAGGAGAAGGTAGTGATCGGGGTCTCCAAGTGGATGGGGTACGCCCCGCTGTACCTCGCTCAGGAGAAGGGCCTCTTCAAGGACAAGGGGATCGATGTGGAGGTGAAGGTCGTCGAGGCCCTGGCGGATAGGAGGGCCGCCTATGCGGCCGGGCGTCTCCAAGGGATCGGCACCACAGTGGACGCCCATGTCATTGCAGCCGCCCAGGGGATACCGGTGAGGCAGTTCCTGGCCCTCAGCGAGTGCCGGGAGGGCACAGGGATCGTGGCAAAGCAATCGGTGAAGACCCTCGCGGATCTGAAGGGGAAGGTCCTCACAGGCCACAAGGGCGGCACCACCCTGTTCTGGGTGGGCTACGTCCTGGCGCAAAACGGGATGAGCCTATCCGATGTCGACTGGACGGATACGAAGCCGGTCGACGCCCTCTCGGAATTCTTGGCGGGGAAGGCCGACGCCCTGGCGGCCTGGCAGCCCTACCTCTCCAAGGCCCTGGATCAGGGCAAGGGTCACCTCCTGGTGGACATGGGCAAGACCCCGGGTGCGGTGGTGGACACCCTGGCGGTGAGCCCACAGTTCATCAAGACCCGCGGGGAGGATGTGAAGAAGATCGTGAAGGCCTGGTACGAGGCACTGGAGTACCAAAAGGGGCATCCTGACGAAGCGCACGCCATCATGGCGAGGTTCACCGGGGACAAGCCGGAGGCCTTGGCGCAGTATCTCAAGGAGATCCGTTTCTACGGGCCGCAGGAGAACAGGTCTTACTTCGGGACAGGGGAGAGGCCTGGGGGCCTGCACCATGTGGTGGAGCGGGCAGCGGATCTCTGGTACCGCACGAAGGAGATCCGCAGGAAGGTGACCCCGAAAGAGGTCATAGAGACCTCCTTCGTGCACTGAGGGCGAATGGGGAGGGGGCCCCCGGGGACCAAGCCTTCCCCAGGTCCCCCCTCCACGGGAGGAGATGGCCTTCCTTCAGGGACTACTGGGAAATTATCCTCAGTTCTACCCTGCGGTTCTTGGCCCGCCCCTCTTCGGTGTTGTTGGGGGCCACCGGCTTTGCCTCGCCGAAGGCCACCATCTTGAGTCGGCTGGCGGCTATGCCCTTGGAGACGAGGTAGTCCAAGACCGCCTTGGACCTCTTCTCGCTCAGGGCCTTGTTGTAGGAGTCGGTCCCTATGGCGTCGGTGTGGCCGGCCAGCTCCACCACCAGGGATGGATTCTCCTTGAGGATCGCCGCGGCCTCGTCAAGGGTAGCCTTTGCCTTAGGGGTCAGGACGTACTTGTCGAAGTCGAAGTAGACCCACTTCAGGCTGATCTCCTTCTTGGGTGGAGGAGGAGGCGGTGGGGCCTTGGGTGGAGCAGGAGGAGGCGGCGGCGGAGGCGGCGGCTGGCAGGCCTCTGCCTCCTTGGCCAGCTTGCGGGCCTCTGCCAGTTTGGACATGGCCTCCGCAGTGCGGCAGGCCCAATAAGTCTCTACCCCCTGTCTCGCCAGCTCCTTGGCCTTGGCGATCTTGTCCGGACAGTGCTTTGCCCCAGGGGACTTCTCCGCTGCTGCGATGGCGGACTCTGTCTCCCTGAACTCCGCGGGGGCGATCAATGCCCTGTCAGGGACCCCGAAATACGAAGGGGGCGCGCACCCGGCCACCAGGACCAACAACAGCATAGGCACAAACAGGAATTTGAGCCACATAACATCTGCCTCCTTTCCGTGAGAGAAACCCTTCGTGGAGCCATCTCCTCTAGCCCTCGGGCCTGAAGCTGATCCTAGGCCATCCCGCAGGGATTGTCAAACGTCTATTTTTTCAGGCCCCGGTTGGGGGGAAGCCCCACGGGCCCAGGCCTGTCGGTGGGGTCCGAGCGAGGAGGAGCAGGCCCGGGCCAGGGTCCCTGGCCGTGAGGGCCCCGATGTTGTACCATACGGAGGTCGTGAGCGGACCCTGAGGTTGGCGGGCTCCCCCATGCCCGCGGCCTCCAGGGAGATGGAGGTACCTCCAACATGGATACGGAGGAGTGGCCTTTGATCTGGTCCCGAAGGGGCTTCATGAAGGCGGCCTTGGCCGCCCTCGGCTCCATTTGGATGCCGGCTGCGGCCGTGCACCGGGCTGCCGCTGCCGGGGGAGCCACAGGCCGTGGGGCCTTGGCCGCCCTGGTAGGCGAGGAGTTGCTCTACAGGGCGAGGTGCCCGCTTGTGGCCGAGGTGGCCTCGGGGGGCATTCGGTTTCAGAGGGTCAGGGGTACTGTCCAGTATCTTGCCACCTTGGAGGCGCGCCTGGAGGGGGTGGTGGGCCTGGTCACCCTGCAGAGGGCGGACCTCTTCGCCTCCCTCATGGAGTGGTCGGAGATACATGGGAGGCTCCTGCCGTTGTGGCACGCGGACCAGGTCTCCAGGAAGGGGGCATGGAGGAGGAAGGTCCTGACCTTCGACAGGGATCTGGCCTCGTACGTGGAGCATCGTCTCCATCCCGATCCCCGAAGGGGAGGCCTGAGGAGACGGAAGACCGGCGGGATGATCCTGGATGACCCTTTGAGCGCGTTCTACAACTGGAGGATCGGGGTCTTCGGTGCCTTGGGGGCAGGCAAGAGCTACCTGGTGGACAACCTCGCCAGGAAGGAGCCCCTGGCCCTGCGCTTCGAGACCTCCTCCGAGGAGGAATCCAGGCGCCTTCGCGCCATGGAGCCAGACCCAGCGGGCAAGGTGTATCACCTCCGGGCCCACCTGGACGTGGAGGTCCAGGACGCCTTCTCAGGGGACATCGAGGCCTGGCTGGATGGGGAATGGGTCCCGGTGGAGGGCAAGGCCAACCGGGTGAGGCTGGTGGGAGAGGCCACCGCGTACCTAGTACGCAAGGCCAGGCTCTCCGAGCCCGAGCTCGCGGCGGCCCCTCCCCCCCCGCTGGCCAGGGACCTGTGGCGGGTCACATAGAGGCCCGGGCCTCCTTGCCGATCCCTGCGAGGCCGACCCCGAGGGACCTCATCAAGAGCAGATACAGGATCCCTCCGGCCACCAGGCTCGGTATGGAGGCCCCGATGGTGGTGGTCCTAAGCAGGAGATGGTACAGGCCGAATCCCATGGCCCAGGCCACGAAGGCCCAGGGGTTGAATCCCCCCAGGTACCAGTAAGCCTCTCCACGGTACAGGGCCTCCAGCTCGTATCTACCCCTCCGGAGGATGAAGTAATCCGCCAGGACGACCCCGAACAGGGGGCAGAAGACCGAGCCGATGAACAGGAGAAAACCCTCGTACGCAGTGGCCGGCAGGATCATGGCCAGGGCCGTGCCCAAGACCCCGCAGGAAACGACCCCACGGGCCTGCCCCAGCCCAGGCCAGACGTTCAGGGAGGATATGGCCGTGGAATAGATGTCCAGGAAGGTGGTGGTGAAGGTGGAGAACAGCACTATGATGAGGGCCGGGACCACCAGTCCCCAGCTCACCATGAGCTCCATGACCATGGCGTCCGGGGTCTCTGAGCCGGTGGCCATGGCGGCCCCGAGACCGATCACATACATCCAGGAGCTGACGAGGAAGTACCCGATCCAGGTTCCCCAGAAGGCAGGGGAACTCCCTCGGGCGAAACGGGAGTAGTCGCACACCAGGGGCAGCCAGGATATGGGCATGGCTATGACCAGGTCGATCCCGGCCATCAAGGGCATCCCCCCCTTGGGCGGGAGCTGGGTCAGACGGCCCCAACCGTACTTGAGGAAGACCAGGTAGGTCATCAGACAACAAAGCGCTATGAGGCCAGAGACGGCCACCCTCTGAAGCCATCTCCATCCGCGCTGCCCTGCCAGGGCCCAACAGGTGGTGACGATGCCGCCCACCAGGACCCACCCCCTGAAGCCCCACCCTGGGAATCCCAACACGGCCTGGGCCGCCTGGCCGCCGATCCACAGCATCACCCCGGTCCAGCCCACGAGCTGTATCACATTGAGGATGGAGGCGAAGTACGAGCCCCTGATCCCAAAGGATGCCCTCACGCTCACCATGGAGGGGATCCCTGCGCGACTCCCGATGATGCCGCCCAGGGCAAGGGGGGTGTTGCCGATGATGTGCCCGACGAGCACGGCCAGGAGGCCCGAGAGGAAACCCAACGGGGCCAGCAACCCACCGGCCCAGATCTCTGCCAAGGAGACGGCAGCCCCTGCCCAGAGGAAGAAGAAGTCGATCCCCCTGAGATTCCTTTCGGCCTCCGTGGTGGGCTCTATCCCTGCCATGGTGATCCTCCTTTCCCTATGGCGATGACCTTTGTCACTACCTCCATGGGCCCCTGTCCGAGGATCCGGACCATGGGTTCCTTGCCCACGTCCCCCTCGTCGTAGACCGCATCGGGCATCTCCCCCAATGCAGAGATGGCCCTGTCGGTCCCCCACTCCAGGGTGGAGCCCTCCCTCTCCTTCACCTCCTTTGGCTCCTCCTGCCGATGGAACCTGGCGAGCCTGAACCCGGCCTTGGCGCATGCCTCCAGGACATCGGGCCCGAAGCGGATGTTCATGGCCGAGCGCATGTCGGGGTCGTGGCGCATGGCAGAGAGGATCACACGGGCTATGTGGCGCGATGCCCCGAAGGCCGGGTCCTTGAAGGCCACGATCCTTTCCCCGATCCGGGTCATCCGCCCCGGGACTGCTGCCACATCCAGGTAGTCCTGCGCGCCCGGGAGGGCATAGCCCAGGTTGGAGCGCACCTCCGGGACCAGGTGCCCCAAGGGTTCTGCCTCTAGCCTCTGGAGGGCCAGGCGAAGGCCCTCCAAGACTCCCTCCCTCTCCTTCCACCTCAGGACCTCCGAATACGGATTGGTGGGGCCGCAACCCCTGCCCAAGGCAAGCCCCGTGGCTATGGCCCGTGTCACGAACTGCTTGGCACCTGCCACGGCCTCGTGTATCGGTTTGCCCTGGGCCAGGAGGGTGGCCAAGGCGGCCGAGAAGGTGCAGCCGGTGCCGTGGGTGTTGCGGCCGTCCAGGCGCGGGGCGCGAAAGGGATGGGCACGGTCCCCATCGAAGAGCAGATCCACCGCCTCTCCCAACAGGTGCCCCCCCTTGACCACCACATGCCGGGGTCCCATGCCGTGTATGCGCCGGGCGGCCTCCTCCATGTCCTCCAGATCCCTCACCGGCATGCCCGCCAGCCTCGCCGCCTCCGGGAGATTGGGGGTCACCACGTGGGCCAATGGGAGCAGCTCCTGGCAAAGGGCCTCCACGGCCTCCTCCGAGAGAAGGGAATCCCCGCTCTTGGCAACCATGACCGGATCCACCACCAGAAGCCTCAGTCCATGGGCCCTTATGCCCTGGGCCACCGCCCGGACGATCCCCGCCGTGCCCAGCATCCCTGTCTTGGCCGCGTCCGCCCCTATATCCGAGAGGACCGCATCCATCTGCCCCCGGATGAAATCCGGGGGCACCAGATGGACCCCGTGCACGCCCACCGTGTTCTGGGCCGTGAGGGCTGTGATCACGCTCATGCCGTAAGCGCCCAGGACCGTGATGGTCTTGAGATCCGCCTGTATGCCTGCCCCTCCACCTGAGTCCGAGCCCGCGATGGTGAGGATCTTCTTCATGGGTTTGCTCCTTCGATGATCTCAGCCCCGGGTCCGCCCAGCCGCACCACCCGGTGGAAAAGCCGCGCGAATGCCTCCATCTGGGCCCTTTCCCTCATGGAAAGCCTCCCGCCCCCCAATCTTTGGCCCATGTACCCGTTGGCCACCACAGTGCGAAACCCCTCCAGCCAGGAAAACAGCCTTTGGGCAGACCCGGCCTGCAAGTACATGCTGGCGTCGTTGAGAAACAGGGTCTCCTCCCGCGCCTCGGCCAGCGCCATTGTCCTCTCTATGGCCTCAAGGTTCGCCTCGGCCAGCTCCAGGACTTGCCGCTCGCTCTTGCCCACGAGTCTTGGAGGGACCAATGAAGGCCTGAGGTACCTGATGCCCTCCCTCTGGGGAGCCCTGAGGATGCCGCCCACTCCTGAAAGTCCCTTCCTGGCAGCCAGATCCCGGGGTATCTCCGGGGCCAGATCCAGCACGAGGATGCTGCCCCCGAGGTTTTCCCGGCAAAATCCATCCAGGATCTTCTGGCTCAGGGTGGTCTTCCCCGAGTTCACCTCTCCCACGATCAGGAGCCGCCTGCCCACCAGGCTCGAGTAAGATTCCTTGCTCAAGGGCTCCATGCGCTCACACCACCAGCACGAGCCCAATGAGACTTGCGCAATTGACCTCCTCCCTCCTCGAGGAGTGCCCTATAGGCATCAGGGGCCAGCCCATCCACTTGGCTATGGCGAACACGTCGAACCCGCAGGCCTCCATGGCAGGCCTTGCCCTCAAGGGATGGGAGCAGGGCTCCCCCCTCAGGACGGCACAGGAAGTCACAGGGAGACACAGGGAACACTCCCCGGCCGCAAAGCCCATGGCTAGAGGGAATCCCATATAAAACGCCTTGCCCTCCAGCTTGGCCACCGCCTCCTTTTGCTTGAGCTCTGTGCCCAGATGCCTGGAACGCCACCCCTCGCCCACGAAATCCTCCACCTCTGCCTCCATCTGGAACAGCACACCCCAGGCATACTCCTTGAGGATCCTCCGGGTAATCTCGGGTGTAAGCTTGTTGTGCGGCGGGCACATGGCGCTGCTGCCGTAGAACCTGCAAAGGGGGACAAAACACTTGGCCCTCGCGCCCTCCCTTACGACCAGTCTGGACGTGGGAACAGCCGCGGCCCTAGCTGCCCCCAGAGAAAGGGCCTCCCTGCAAAGCAGCCCCAGCTTTTCCTTGAGGTCTTGTCCCATCTCCCCCAATTCCTTCCGTCGCCTCATCGAGTACCCACCATGAGCAGGGCCACGGTGCACCCCCACACCATGATCAGCCCGTATTCCCAAGGTCGGATTCTCCATCTGCCCGTGATGGTGCGTCCCTTTCTGGAAAAGCCCCTGGCCTCCATGGCCATGGCCAGATCCTCCGCCAGCCGGAAGGACTGAATCAAGAGAGGTGCCAGCAATGCCGCCAGGTTTCCCAGGTTTCCAAACCTCGGCCTGAGGTCGATCCCCCTCGATCTTTGGGCTTCCACTATCCCCCTGAGCCGTCGACCCATCAGGGGGACATAGCGCATGGCCGTCACCAGCACGAAGCAAAAACCGTACGGCACCCCCATCCTGCGCAGTGCCCCTTCCAGCTCCTCGGCCGTGAGGGAGCTGAAAAGCACAAAAGAAGCCAGCAGGAGGGCCTGGAACCGAAGGGCCATCTCCAGGGCTTCCCGCAAGGGGAAGGAGGCCAGCCCCACCACGAACACCATGGCCACCATAGGCCCTGAGATCTTGAGGGACCTGAGCCATGGGCCCACGATTCCCAAGACCGATACCCCCAGGAACAGCAGCAGCAACTCCCCGCACAGGAGTTTCAGGTCGCGGGTCCAGATCACCAGGGACAATGTGAGAAGGCCCAGAATCAACCTCGTCCTAGGATCCAGGGATTTCAGATTCATTGCCTCATACTCCCAAGCCTGCAAGCCCGCCTTGAATCTCCACGGCCTCCCTTATACGGCCCTCTTCCATCTCCAGACAGCGGTCCGCCACGGCCAAGGCGAAGGCCCTGTCGTGGGTGACAATCAGGATGCTTGTGCCCTCCTTCTGCAACTCGAGGATGAGCCTCGCCAGCTCCATGCGGGAGCGGCCGTCCTGCCCGGCTGTGGGCTCATCCAGTATCAAGATGCCAGGACCCAGGGCCAAGACAGAGGCCATGGCCACCCTCCTCTTCTCCCCCTCGCTCAGCCTGTAAGGCGAACGGTCCAACACAGAGGTGAGGGCAAGGGTCCGGCATATGGACTCAAGCCTCTCCTGTGAACATGAGCTCCTGGCCAGAGGACTTGCCAGGATCTCTTCCTTTACAACGTTCTTGAAGAACTGGTCGTTGGGGTTCTGGAAGACCGTCCCCACCAGAGGGGCCAAAGAGGAGGGATCACTGCCGGTGATGGGCCTTCCCATCACAAGGACTCTGCCCTCGTCGGGCCTGAGCAGGCCGTTGAGGTGCCTGATGAGGGTGGTCTTCCCGGCCCCGTTGGGCCCAAGGAGGGCCAAGATCTCCCCCCGGTGCAGCCTCAAGGAGACCCTGTCGAGGACCAGCCGCCCCCCGAGGGTCTTGGACAGATCTCTGACCTCCAGGACCACTTCGAGTCCGGAGAGATCTCTGTCCTGCTTGACGGGATAGCTGGGGATCAAGCCCAGCCTTGCCAGTCTTTCCCTGGCCTGCCCGGGGGTGCCCTGGAAACAGACCCTTCCCCTCTCGAGTATCACGCATCGGTCCACCTCCTCCAGAAGGGCCTGGACCCTGTGTTCGGCTATCAGCACGGTCCTGCCTTCCGAGCGCAGCGCCCGCACGGCCTTCTTCACCTTTCCCACTGAGATCTCATCCAGGTGCGCCAGCGGTTCGTCCAGGACCATGGTGGGACAGGGCAGACAAGCAGAGGCCGCTATGCCCACGAGCCTTTTCTCCCCCCCGGAGAGCTCGGCGGGGCTGCGCCCGAGCAGATGGACCAAAGAGAAGAGACGGGCGGCCTTCTCGATCCTGCCCTTGATCTCTTCCTCGGGAAGCCCCAAGCTCTCCAAACCGAAGGCCAGCTCCCTCTCTACCGTCGGATTGAAGAGCTGGGCATCGGCGTTTTGCATCACCAGACCCACATGGGGAAGCAACTCCGAGGCCGGGTGTACGGTTAGGTCCAGGTCATTCAGGAAGGCCTCCCCCTTGAGCATGCCACCCAGGAAATGGGGGATCAGTCCACCGAGAAGAAATGCCAGGGTGGACTTGCCCGAGCCGCTCGCCCCTGCCACCAAGAGCGTCTCCCCGTCGTTGACATCGAGGTCCAGCCCGTCCAGGGCAGCGAGTCCCTGGGAGTCTGGGTAACTGTAACGTATCCCTTGAAGCCCTATCATGGCTGCCAGATCCCGGCCTTGCGAAGCAGTTGTAACGCCACGACCCCCAGCACAGCGCCGGCCAGGGAGCTGGCCGCGAAGGCTCCTATCATGACCGAGGCCGCCATGGTCTTCTTCATGATCATGGGGGCCACGAGCCACACACTCGCAAGGGCCCCCAAGAGGCCCGTGCCCAGCACCTCTCCAATGGCCGCCGCGTACATGCTGCGCAGCAGGATATATGCCCATCCCGCCACGAAGGCCCCTATCATGCCCCCAGGAAATGCCAGGGGAGTTCCCACCCCCAGAAGGTTTCTGATTATGGCTGCAGCCGTGGCGATCCCCACAGCGTACCAAGGCCCCAGCATGACCCCGCCTATCACGTTGATCATGTGCTGGGCCGGAAAGAGCTTTATGAAGCCCAGCGGGATGAAGATGGGAGACAAGGCCACGGCCATGGCCACCAGGATCACGGCTTGTGCCACCTTTCTCGTCTGCATCGATCCCCTCCTGCTCCTCATTCTTCCTCTTTTTCCTCCCCGAGTATGAGCCGCACAACCAAGTTGGCCTGATGGTGCGCGGCGATGCCCACCCTGGGGGCCATGAGACCGCAGCCCGGAGTAGCAGCCGAGACCTGGTCCCCCACTATGTAGAGCCGGGGGGAGATAGACTCGGTTCGGATGGTGTTGTTGGGGCCGTAGCCTGCAAGCCCGGATGCCGCCACCACCGTGTGCCCGGGCATCCTGTCGAGCACCGTGGTGATGAGCATCTCCTTCATCTCGGCCGTGTCGAAGGCCTCCACGATGATGGGGGTGGAGGCGAAGATGCGGGGGATGTTCTCCGGAGTGAGCATCACCTCGTGACCCTCCACGCATACGTAGGGGTTGATGCGGGCCAGGTTCTCCTTCATGGCCCTCACCTTGGGCATCCCGATCTGATCCACGAAGTACTGCTGGCGGTTCAGGTTGCTCGGTTCCACCACGTCGAAGTCCGCTACGACCAAGGTCCCCAGACCGACCCTGGCGAGGGCCACGGCCACTGCGGAGCCGAGCCCCCCCAGGCCGGCTATGCCGACCCTGGCGGCCTTGACCCTTTGGTGCACACCGGGGCTGTGGCGAGCCACCATGAGGGCCTCCAGCTCCTGGGCCGAGGGGACCTCCCCCCTCCTTATGAGCACCACCTGGTCGCCGTCCCTGAGGGGAAGGTCCGCGGCCTGGGGGAAGCCGTTGTGTATGATGAGGTCCGCCTGGGGCTTGAACCTCTCCCTCACTGCCCTGAGGGATGTCCCCTCCTCGAGCTCCACGGGGCCCTCGTTGACCAGGACCCGTATCTTCCGCATCGCGCCCCACCCCCTTCCTCGCCCGCCGAAGCTCACCAAAAAAATCAGGCCGCCTCCCCAGCAGGGGAAGCGGCCGTGCCCTCCATGGGTGCCGGGTCTTGGCCCCGGAAAGGATCAGGGGCCAGCCCGTTGCGATCTCACAAACGGCGTCGCTTCCCTACGCTGGCATTACCCAGATCAGGTTCTGAGGGTTGTCACGCCTGGGGCGTGACTCTCAGTGGACCACCCCTAGCGACGATTTCAGGTTAGCACTTTCTGCATGCTTGTCAAGTTGGGGACGATCCAGCCCACCCCTTTCACATGAATGAGTGCGGATCCACGTCCGCTGTGAGCCTCACCCTCCTTGATGAGAGACGTTGGCGGGCCCATCCCAGCAGGGCCCTCGCCACACCATGGAGCTCCTGCCTGGACTCCCCCTTGAGGAGGAGCTGCCATCGATATCGCCCCTTGACCCGCGCCAGGGGCGCAGGTGAAGGACCGAGGCATGCAACCCCCCGGGTGCCCGAGCAGAGCCTGCGGCCAGCCTCCCCAAGGAGGCGCGCCACAGAGGCGGTCTCCTCCTCCCTGGGGCCCGAGAGCCGAAACATGACGAGGCGACGAAACGGCGGATAGCCGGCCTGCCTCCTGGCCTCCAGCTCGTGACGTGCGAAACCCAGGTAGTCCTGGGTCGTGGAGTACAGGATGCTCGGGTGCTCAGGCGAGTATGTCTGGATGATCACCCGGCCCGGACGTTCCCCCCTCCCTGCCCTTCCGGATACCTGGACCAAGAGCTGGAAGGTCCTCTCCGCGGACCGGAAATCGGGCAGGTTCAGGGAGCTGTCCGCCAGGACCACCCCCACCAGGGTCACGTTGGGCACGTGATGCCCCTTGGCCACCATCTGGGTCCCGATGAGGATGTCGGCCTCCCCCCTCTTCCATGCCTTGAGCATCTCCCCGAAGGCCCCTTTGCCGGCGGTGGTGTCCCTGTCCATGCGCAGGACCCGCGCCTCGGGGAAACGAACCCTCACGGCCTCTTCCAGGGACTCTGTCCCGACCCCGAGGTCCATGACCTCCATCCCTCGGCACTGGGGACAGAGGGCAGGGGCCGGCTGTCGCCATCCGCAGTAATGGCACTGAAGGGCCCTTTGGGAGAGGTGATGCACAAGGCTCACGGCACAGTTCGGGCACTTGAAGACATGACCGCAATCCGGGCACAGAAGGAAGGTGGCGTAGCCTCGACGATTGAGGAACAGGACGATCTGTTCGCCCCTACTGAGCGTCTCCTCCATGGCCTCCTGCAGGGGGGGCGAGAGGATCTCTCGAGGGCCCCTCGTCCTTTGGCGCCTCAGGTCCACCACCTCCACGGTTGGAAGGGGACGTCCCTCCACGCGCTCGGGCAGGGCGAGCCATCCGAATCTCCCGGTCTGGGCATTGTGAAGGGTCTCCAGGGACGGGGTGGCAGAACCCAGCAGGACCACGCCCCGCGAGGCCTTGCCGCGCATCAGGGCGAGGTCCCTGCCGTGGTACCTGAAACCCTCCTCCTGCTTGTACGAGCCATCGTGTTCCTCATCCACGATGATGAGGCCCAGGCTGTGACACGGGGCGAAGAGCGCCGAACGGGCACCGAGGACGATGGAGACCTTGGACCTGTGGATGGCGTGCCACATCTCTTTCCTCTCTCCCCTGGAGAGCCTGCTGTGAAGGACCGCAATGCCGCATGGGAATCGGGACCTGAAGTCCTGGACCAGTTGATGCGTGAGGGAGATCTCGGGGACCAGGACCATGACCTGCCTTCCCCCTCTGAGGCAGAGTTCCGCGGCCCGCAGATACACCTCTGTCTTGCCGCTCCCCGTGACCCCCCAAAGGAGGAAGGCGTGGAATTCCCTCCGCGAGATGGCCCTCTCGATGGTCTCCATGGCATCGGCTTGCAAGGGCGTGAGGGTCGGCGGGGGCCCTCCGGTTGCCTGGGCCCTTGGGGCGTTCCCCACAGGGCCGGTCACCTCGTCGACTGCCACCAGCCCCTTCCTCTGCAGGGCCGAGAGCCCCTCACGCGCCCGCGGGATCACGCGCCCGAGCTCCGCAACCGCCAGGTCCCCTTGTCTCGCTAGGATACGGAGTATCTCCTCTTGCCTCTTTCCCAGTCTCTGGCCCGGGAGGGACTCGCCCCCAAGGCATCTGCGCCCCTCCACGGTGAGCCTGGCCGACAGGGCGCCGCAAGGCCGCATCCTTTCGAGACGGCCCCGGGGCTGAGGCTGGAGCCCCACGGGGAGTGCGGCCCTGAGCACCCTCCCCACTGAGTGCAGGTAGTACTGGGCGGCCCATCCGTAGAAGCCGAGCTCCGTCGGGTCGAAGACGGGATCCTCCTCGATCGCTCGGATGATCTCCTTGATCTCTTGGCCTTGGGGTGGATCCCCGTGCAGGCGCAGCACCACCCCTGGGGCCATACGGGTTCGAAACGGCACCAACACCAGGGAACCCGGTTGGACGGTCCCGCGAAGGGAAGGGGGGAGGAGATAACAGAAGGTCTTCTCCACGGGGAGGGCGACCGCCACCTCCGCGAATTCCAACCTCTCCTGCGTCTTCATGCGCGCCACTTCCGGCCAGAAAGGGGACAAGGCCGCCGGTGAAGGGCAGCGCTCCGGCAGCGATACGATCCTACCAGAGTGAGGGCAGGGTGGCAATTTGTAATGGTGACCTCGGGCGATGCCTCGATTGCGGGGGGCCACTCCGCAGGGATATCGTGGGCCTGCGCCCGAGACCTCGACGCGCGCGCCCCCAGGTTGACTTTCCCGGGAAAGTGAGCTTTACTTCTCTCGCCGCAGCAGATGCAGCGGCTCGGTGGCCCTTTGGGGTAGAGGATCCCCCATGCGAAGATGGTTGAGGCCCATTTTTCAGTGGACTGCCTTCAGGGTGAGCGTTGCGCTCTCCCTCTTGCTCGTGATCCTGTATCTGGTGGCCCCTCCCATACTCCAGCTCTTCGAGCTCAAGGCCTACGATTTCCGCCTCCGGTGGCGGGGGGAAATACCCACCACCGGGGAGGTAGTCATCGTGGCCATAGATGAGAAGAGCCTCCAGGAACTCGGACAGTGGCCTTGGCCCAGGGTCGTGATGGCGCAGTTGATCGAGGGGCTCGGCAAGGCCGGCGCCCGGGTGATCGGCCTAGATATCATCTGGGCCGAGCCGGAGCAGCGTGTGGGCGTGTTGGATGCCCGCTTCACCGAGACCGTCTCTGTGGGCCAGCTCCCCCTCCTGAGGGACCTTCGCGGCCGGTTGAACCAGTTGGCCAAGAAGAACCCGGACATGGACCGCTTCCTGCGGGAGGTGACCAAGGCCATGCACCCCGATGAGGTCCTGGCCCGTGCCATCAGGGAGTCTCAGAGGGTGGTGTTGGGGGACTTCTTCTTCACCAGCCCGGAGGAGATCCCCCAGGTGCTCCGCCAGGCCCGCCAGGAGGAAAGCCCCATCATGGCGCAGAGCGCATACCCGGTGGTTCGCAAGGGACGCTCGGTGATCGGGGCCCCCTTTGTCCCCAGGCCGTACATGATCAAAGGCAACATACCTGTCATCGAGAAGGCGGCAAGGGCGTTCGGGTACTTCAACATGGTCCCGGACACCGACGGGGTGGTGCGCTCGGTGCCCCTGGTGATGGAGTACCAGGGTCACTACCTCATGCCCCTCTCTTTGCAGGCCCTGCGCTTCGGAGGGGACCCCTCCCAGTGGATCATCCACCTCGAAGAGTACGGGGTGGCGGGGATCCAGTGGGAAAGGGGGTGGATCCCCACCACCGAGCTGGGATTCATGCACATCAACTACAGGGGCAAGGACCGCACCTTTCCCTATGTCTCCGCCTCGGATGTGGTACGCGGCAAGTTCGACCCCCGGGAGATCAAAGGAAAGATCGTCCTGGTCGGGGCCGTGGCCACCGGGATCTATGACCTGCGCGTGACACCCCTGGCCAGCGTCTTTCCAGGGGTGGAGGTCCACGCCAACGTCATAGACAACGTCATACGGGGGGATTTCATCGTGCGCCCCGAGTGGGCCTCGGTGATGGACATGCTCCTTTTGATCTCCTTGGGTCTCGGTCTGGGATGGCTCTTCGCGAGGCTGGGACCCATAGCCGGCGGGGCGTGCATGCTTGTCGTCTTCGCGGGGCATCTGTATGTCAACACATTGGTCCTGATCCGCTGGGGGGCCTGGCTCAACGTGATCTATCCGAGTCTCATGATCCCCGTGAGCTACCTGGGGGTCAGCATCTACAAGTATATCCATGAGGAGCGCGAGAAGCGCAAGATAAAGGGGGCATTCCAGGCCTACGTGACCCCTGCCGTGGTCCACCAGATCCTCAAGGACCCCAATGCCTTGAAACTGGGTGGGGAGCAGAGGGTCTTGACGGTCCTCTTCAGCGATATCCGCGGCTTCACCACCATCTCCGAGTCCCTCACCCCGGAGGGCCTGGTCCACCTCTTGAACGAGTACCTCACCGAGATGAGCGACGTCATCTTCAGGCACGACGGCACCGTGGACAAGTACATCGGGGATGCCATCATGGCCATCTACGGCGCCCCCCTTCCCCAGGAGGACCATCCCGTCCGGGCCTGCCTGACCGCCCTGGACATGATGGATGAGCTGCGCAAACTCCAGGTGAGCTGGGAGAAAAGGGGGATGCCGCGCATCGACATCGGCATCGGTGTCAACACCGGGGAGATGGTCGTGGGGAACATGGGCTCTGAGAGGAGATTCGACTACACGGTGATGGGGGATGCGGTCAACCTCGCCTCCCGCCTGGAGGGGCTGAACAAACAGTACGGGACCCACATCATCATAAGCGAGTTCACCCATGAGCAGGTCCGGGATCGCCTGATCTGCAGGGAACTCGATCGCGTACGGGTCAAGGGCAAGGGCAGGCCGGTGACCCTCTACGAGGTCCTCGGCCGAAAGGAGGATGGTCCCCCTGCCGGGGACTGGATCGAGGTCTTTTCCCAGGGCCTGTCCCATTATCGGGAGCTCGAGTGGGAGCGCGCCATGGAGTGTTTCGAGAAGGTGTTGTCCCTCAGGGGCCAGGACGCGCCATCCGTGGTCTATCTGGAGCGATGCCGCATGCTGCAGGCCTCACCACCGGGGGCGGGATGGGACGGGGTGTTCGAGTGGAAGACGAAATAGGGCTTCCATGGCGCCTGGGCCTCGGGGTGACGGGATGGCTCGCCAGTTGCGGGCCTTCGGCTGCTGGTGGTTGTATGCATGGGCGATGGAGCGCTGCCAGGGGCGACGACTCCTGGCGAGGAACAGTGTCCCAACGGAGGGCACTGGCCGGGGTTGCAAGACGGACTTGAGGGGTGGATGAGGGAGAGGGGATGATAAGGATTCGAAGGGCGCTCATCAGCGTTTCAGAGAAGCGGGGGGTCGTGGAGCTGGCAACGGCCTTGGGGCGGATGGGGGTGGAGATCCTGTCCACGGGGGGCACCTTCAGGGTTCTGGCAGACAAGGGCGTGAGGGTGACCGAGGTCGCGGCCGTGACAGGCTTTCCGGAGATGCTGGACGGGAGGGTGAAGACCCTTCACCCCTTCATACATGGGGGGATACTCGCCAGGAGGGATCGTGAGGACCACCTTCGCGAGCTGCGAGGCCACGGGATAATCCCCATCGACATGGTGGTGGTGAATCTCTACCCGTTCGAGGCCACCGTCTCCCGTGCGGGCTGCACCCTCGAGGAGGCCGTGGAGAACATAGACATAGGCGGGCCCTGCCTGATCCGGGCCGCTGCAAAGAACCACAGCGGGGTCGTGGTGGTGGTGGATCCGGACGACTACCCCGCCATCATGGCCGAGATGGACCGTGGCGGCGGGGCGGTGTCGGAGGAGACCTCCCTTCGGTTGGCCCAAAAGGCCTTCGAGAGGACTAGCCGATACGACGAGGCCATATCCGATTACCTGGCCCGGTTCACCACCGCGGCTGGCCGCCACCCAGAGGGACAAGGCCAAGGGAGTGACAGGCCATGGGTAGATGGCTGATGATGGCCTCGGCCAACGCGAGGATCTCTCCATGAAGGTTCTGGTCATAGGCGGTGGGGGTAGGGAGCATGCCCTGGTGTGGAAGATCCGTCAGAGTCCGCTGGTGAGCCGACTTTACTGCGCCCCTGGCAACGCCGGGATCTCCAGGCTCGCCCGCTGCGTCCCCATCGAGCCACACGAGATAGAGCAGTTGGCCGCCTTTGCGGCGCGCGAGGGGGTGGACCTGACGGTGGTGGGTCCGGAGGAGCCTTTGGTGCGAGGCATCGGGGATCTCTTCGAGAAGAGGGGCCTGAGGCTCTTCGGTGTGAGCGGTGCGGCCGCCCAACTGGAGGGCAGCAAGGCCTTTGCCAAGGAACTGATGAGACGCCACGGGATCCCCACGGCCCGGTTCCAGGTCTTCTCGGATCCAGCAAGGGCCTGTGCCTATATAAGGGAAAAGGGGGCCCCGGTGGTGGTCAAGGCCGACGGCCTGGCAGGGGGCAAGGGGGTGTTTCCTTGTGCCACCGTGGAGGAGGCCCTGGCCGCCACAGACAAGATCATGGTGGAGAGGGCCTTCGGTCCCGCGGGGCAGCGCTTGGTGGTGGAGGAGTTCCTCCGGGGCGAAGAGGCCTCGTTCCTGGCCTTCACCGACGGGGAGTCTGTCGTGCCCTTCCCGAGCTGTCAGGACCACAAGGCCGTCTATGACGGAGACAGGGGTCCCAATACAGGGGGGATGGGTGCTTACTCGCCCGCCCCGGTGGTGACACCTGAACTGCACCAGCGTATAATGGACGAGATCATGGTCCCCACGGTGAGGGCGATGGCCGCCGAGGGGACCCCGTACAGGGGGGTCCTTTACGCCGGGCTCATGATCTCCGATGGATCCGCCAAGGTCCTCGAGTTCAACGTCAGGCTGGGGGACCCCGAGGCGCAACCACTCTTGATGCGGCTCCAGGGCGACCTGGTGCCGCTCCTCCAGGCGGTGGTGGAAGGGAGGCTTGCGGGGGTTGAGGCGCGATGGGACCCCAGGGCCGCTGTGTGCGTGGTGATGGCCTCCCAGGGATACCCGGGGGCATACGAGAAGGGCAGGCCCATCTCCGGGCTGGACGAGATCGAGGCCATGGAGGACGTGGTGGTCTTTCATGCCGGCACGACTGAGAGGGACGGACGGATCGTGACCAACGGTGGCCGCGTCCTGGGGGTGACCGCGCGAGGTGGGGATGTGAAGGAGGCCATAGACAGGGCCTACCAGGCCGTGGAGAGGATCCACTGGGAAGGGGTCCACTTCCGCCGGGACATCGGCCGCAGGGCCCTCGACCGCCTCCGGGGGGGTGGCCGGTGAAGGGGAGCCCCGTGGTGCTCATCGTCATGGGGAGCGACTCGGATCTCCACGTGATGAGGGAGGCCAAGTCGGCCTTGGAGGAACTTGGGATCCCCTGCCGGATGACCGTTGCCTCGGCCCACAGGGACCCGTCACGGGCGATCCGTCTGGCCCAGGAGGCTTGGAAGGATGGCATTCGAGTGATCATCGCCGGGGCCGGGGCCGCGGCCCACCTGGCAGGCCTGATGGCGGCCCACACGGTGCTCCCTGTCATCGGGGTCCCCATAGACTCCTCCCCCCTTCGGGGCTTCGATTCCCTGCTAGCCACGGTCCAGATGCCCCCTGGTGTGCCTGTTGCGACCATGGCCGTGGGCAAGGCGGGGGCGCGCAACGCAGGGATACTGGCCGGCCAGATCTTGGCCCTAGGGGCACCCGACATAAGGGAGCGTTTGGTGGCTGCCAGGCACGAGATGGTCGTCTCCCTCCGAGACAAGGCCGCTGGCGTGGAACGAGAATCTGACCTATCCCAGGGCGAATGATGAGGGGTGAGGCCCACGCCCCGGTGCACAGGATCGATGTCCTGAATCCGGACCAGGTCCTCCTGAGAGACGCAGCCCGGCTCCTCGGGGAGGGGCGCGTAGTGGTCTTTCCCACAGAGACCTTCTACGGCCTTGGGGCCGACGCCTTGAGGCACGAGGCCGTCCACAGGGTCTGCAGGCTCAAGGGGAGACCTCGGCACATGCCCCTCTTGTGTCTGGTGGACGATGTGGAGAGGGTTGGGGCCGTGGCGTCGTTCATCCCTGCCCACGCGCGCGCCCTCATGGAGGCCTTCTGGCCCGGCCCCTTGACCCTGGTCCTCCCCCCCAAGCCCAACATACCGGAGGTCCTGGTTGGACCCACAGGGGGGGTTGCGGTGCGCTGGTCCCCCCATCCCGTGGCAGCGGCCTTGGTGACCATGTTGGATTCGCCCCTGACAGGGACGAGCGCCAACCTCACGGGCAGGCCCGCCCCGAGGCAGGTGGAAGAGCTCTGCGAGGAGATCCGACAGGGGGTGGATGCGATCCTGGATGCCGGGCCCACCCGGGGGGGCCTCCCTTCCACGGTCCTGGACTGCACAGGATCTGCCCTGAGGGTGCTGCGTGAGGGGGCCATCTCCTCCCAAGAGCTGAGGCCGTTTCTGTGAGATCTCCCCCGGGCTTTGCCGCCCGTGAAGGGTCTCGACGGCTGTCGCCCCGGGTTGACCCCTCCATGGGCCCTGCAGCGGGCCAAGGACCTCCCGGTGGGGCCGGGGCCCTGCCTCGGAAACGCACGGCCACAGGTTGTAACTGCTCCAGGCCCCCGGCCCTGCCCCCAGGATGGTGTCCCCCTGATCAGGACAATGGCTGGGCCAATACCCGAGGTCGGGCGGCGCTTGAAACCTCCGGAGGTCTCTGCTATTCTGACTGCGCTGACCGCATGGAGGCGCGTTGGACTCCTGACCTTTGGGGAGCGCTCGGGATCAAGAGGAAGCACCGATCATGTTGGATTTCGTCTTCGGCCTGTTCTCCAACGACATGGCCATTGACCTAGGCACCGCCAACACCAAGGTCTATGTCAAGGGAAAGGGGATCGTCCTGATGGAGCCCTCGGTGGTGGCGGTGCGCAGGGACGTGCGCGGCATCAAGCGGGTGGTGGCGGTGGGAGAGGAGGCCAAGAAGATGCTGGGGAGGACCCCGGAGGAGATCGAGGCCATCCGACCCATGAAGGACGGGGTCATCGCCGACTTCGATGTGACCGAGATCATGTTGCGGCACTTCATCACAAAGGTCCACAACAGGCGGAGCCTGGTGAGGCCGCGCATCATCATCTGCGTGCCCTCCGGGTGCACCCAGGTCGAGAAGCGCGCGGTGAAGGAGTCGGCCCAGTCCGCAGGGGCTAGGGAGGTTTATGTCATCGAAGAACCGGTGGCCGCTGCCATAGGGGCAGGCCTTCCCATCACGGAGCCCACATGCAACATGATAGTGGACATGGGTGGAGGCACTACAGAGGTGGCGGTGATCTCCTTGTCAGGCATCGTCTTCAGCAAGTCCGTGCGGGTGGCTGGAGACAAGATGGACCAGGCCATCATCCAGTACATCAAGCGCAAGTACAACCTGCTCATCGGAGAGAGCACCTCCGAGACCATCAAGATGACGGTGGCCTCTGCCTATCCCATGGACGAGGAGACGACCATCGAGGTCAAGGGGAGGGATCTGGTGGCCGGGATCCCCAAGACCTTGACCATCGGCTCGGAAGAGATACGTATGGCCATTGCCGAACCCCTCAATGCCATTGTGGAGACCGTCAAGGTCGTGCTGGAGCAGACGCCACCGGAGTTGTCCGCGGACATCGTGGACCGAGGGATCGTCCTGACGGGTGGTGGGGCACTGCTCAAAGGCCTCGACGTCCTTCTGCGGGAGGAGACGGAACTGCCCGTGACCATCGCGGACAATCCCCTGACGACCGTGGTGCTGGGTTCTGGCAAGGCCTTAGACGACCTACATCTGTTCAAAGAAGTCCTCTTGCGTAATTGATCGGGTACCCCTTCCGGCCGTCCGGAAACCGAGATGTGGCTTCGTAGGTATCGGACACTCTGGGTCTCCATATTGCTCATCTTCATGGGGCTGGCCATCGTCTCGTCCCACAGGAGACAGCCGGGTAGCATGGGGCCTTTCGAGGAGGTCATCTACGGTGTCCTCAGGCCCGTACAGTCGGGGCTTTCCAAAGGGCTCGACGGCATTAAGGGTTTCTGGGACGGGTACTTGGGGTTGGTGGCCGCGCAGAGGGAGAATCGCTCCTTGAGGGAGCGGATCTGGGAACTGGAGCAGCAGCTCACGGAGTATCACGAGATCAAGGCCTCCAACGAGAGGCTTCGAAGGCTCCTGGACTTCCAGAGCGGCTCCAAGCTTCGAACATTGGCCGCGGAGGTCATAGGGGAGGACTCCACCGGGTGGTTTCACCTCCTGGTCATAGACAAGGGCTTGGCCCACGGGGTGACGAGGGGGATGCCGGTGGTGGTGCCTGAAGGGGTGGTGGGGCAGACCATCGAGTGTGCGGAGCGAAGCTCCAAGGTGATGCTGATCACGGATCGCAACAGCGGCGTGGACGTTATGATCCAGAGGACCCGAGCCCGTGGCGTGCTGGAAGGGTTAGGGAGAAAGGGACTGTGTGCCCTGAAGTACGTCGCCAGGACAGAGGAGGTGGTGGAGGGCGACCGGGTCATCACCTCCGGGTTGGGGGGGGTCTACCCCAAGGGCCTCCTGGTGGGGGCGGTCACCTCGGTCTCCAGGGAGGGCTACGGGCTGTTCCAGCAGGTCGAGGTCTCCCCACAGGTGGATTTCGACCGCCTGGAGGAGGTGATGGTGCTGCTGGAAGAGGGGGCCGCGGGGGGGCGGGCACAGTGAGGGAGGTGGGGGCTTAGGCATGAATGTTTTGGCCCTGTTCTGCCTTGGGCTCGTGATGGTCGCCTTTCAGACCACACTTTTTCGGGTCCTGGCCATCTCCTATGTGAAGGCCCCTCTGATCCTGGCCCTGGTGGTCTATGCGGCCTTTCGTATGGAGGCCATCCGAGGGCTTGTCCTTTCTTTCGCCTTGGGGTATGCCATGGATGTCTTCTCAGGGGGGGGGCAGGGTCTCAGTTCGATATTCACGGTGCTCCTATGCCTGGGCGGCCATTGGCTCCGCAATGGGATCTTCGTGGATGGGGTGCTGGCCCAGGGCCTGATCGGCTTCTCGTTCGGGTTGACCTACGGCCTCCTCTGGGTAGGCGCAGAGACATTGGTGGAAGGCGGTGGCGGCTGGGACCATTGGAGCCCTGTGCCCCGCGTCTTGATCCAGGCCCTGGTTCTGGGGCTCGTGAGCCCGGTCCTCATGAGGGTTGCCGCATCCATAGATCGTGTCTCCGGCAAGGGGTGGAGGCGCCTGCAGGGCCCGGGGGGTTAGCTTGGGTCTCGGGGTAGGGGGCAAGGGGTTGGCCCCCTGGAATCCGGCCTGGGAGGCGTTGGACATGTGTGCCGGGGTGATCGGCCATCCGTCGCCCTGGACCGGCGAGCGGGGATTGTGGCTCACCGACGGAAGAGGGACCAAGGGCAACCAACCCCTTCCATCGCGACCGGCAGCGGCCTGAGGGGAAGTCTCGAACATGGAATTCTTGCCATCTGATGAGCAGGACGAGAGCGGCATCTGGAAGCGGCGATTCTTTTGGGCCTTTGTGGTGATCGCCTTGTCCTTCACGGTCTTGGTGGCGCGTCTTTGGCAGCTCCAGATCCTGGAAGGGGAGACCTTCGAGAGGCTCTCGGACAAGAACAGGATACGCCTGCTTCGGATCCCCTTCATCAGGGGGCTGATCTTCGACAGGAATGGTGAGATCCTGGCGGACAACCGTCCCTTCTTCAACCTCATGGCCGTGCCGATGGAGATCTCGGATCCGAGCGCCACGATTCGCAGGCTCAGCGAGGGAGTCCATGTGGATGGGGAGGCGGTCCTGAACAACCTGAAAGAGGCCAAGAGGCGGGCCCCCTTCCGCCCGGTGATGCTCAAGGAGGGGCTCAGGTGGGAAGAGGTGGCGTGGGTGGAGACCAACCGATTGGACCTCCCCGGGACGTGGGTGGAGGTCGAGCCGCGGCGCTTCTATCCCTACCGGAAGACAGGGGCCCATGTGCTCGGGTACGTGGGGGAGATCACCGAGGAGATCCTCCGGAACTGGAGGGGGAGGGGATACAGGGTGGGAGACCGCATCGGCAAGTGCGGCGTCGAGCGAAGCCACGAGCCTTACCTTCGGGGCAGGGATGGCGGGCTGCAGGTGGAGGTGGATGCCAAGGGCAGGCAACTGGCGGTGCTCCAGGAGGTGGCCTTCGAGCCAGGGGCGGACATCGTCCTGAACATCGACATGTCCCTCCAGCAGGAGGCAGAGGAGGCGCTGGGGGATCGGGCCGGCGTTGTGGTGGCCGGGGATCCCAGGACCGGCGAGATCCTGGCCATGGTCTCTCATCCCTCCTTCGATCCCAATCAATTCTCCGAGGGGATGTCGCCGGAGGCCTGGCGGGCCCTGACCGAGGATCCCAAACGCCCCCTGACGAACCGTGCCTTGGCAGGTCAGTATCCCCCTGGCTCCACCTTCAAGATCATCACAGCGGTGGCCGGACTGGAAGAGGGCGTGATCACCAAGGACACGGCCCTGCTCTGTACCGGTCGCTACACCCTGGGCAACCGTGACTACAGGTGCTGGAAGGAGGAGGGTCACGGCTTCATGCGCCTCCGGGAGGCGGTGATCCAGTCCTGTGACGTCTATTTCTACCAGGTTGGGCAGATGCTGGGGGTGGATCGTCTCGCTAAGTACTCGAAGGGGTTCGGTCTGGGACAGGTCACCGGGTTCGACCCGGATCACGAGAAGCCTGGGCTCGTGCCCACATCAGGATGGAAGAAGAAGCGATTCGGGGAGCCCTGGCACCAGGGAGAGACCCTCTCGGTGGCCATCGGACAGGGGTTCAACAGCGTCACTCCGTTGCAGCAGTTCGTGGTGATCAGCGCGGTGGCCAACGGAGGGACCGTCCTGGTCCCCCAGGTGGTCCAGCGGGTCCAGGCCATCGGTGGGAAGGTATTGGCGAGCTTCGAGCCGCAGTACCAGGGCAAGGTACCGGCCAGTCCCGCTACCCTGAAGCTGATGCGGGAGGCCCTCCGCGGGGTCGTTCACGACCCGAGGGGGACGGGTCAGAGGGCGAAGGTTCAGGGGGTGGACGTGGGTGGAAAGACAGGGACTGCACAGGTGGTGCGCATGCCCGAGAAGGTCAAGGGCAAGCACTCGTCTGTCCCCGAGGAACTCCAGGATCATGCCTGGTTCGTCTGTTTTGCCCCGGTGGAGGAACCGAGGATAGCAGTGACGGTCATCGTGGAACACGCTGGCCACGGGGGGGCCGAGGCCGCCCCTGTGGCCCAGCGTGTGCTTCAGGCCTTTTTTCGCAAGGCCAACCAGCGGGAACGGGATGGAAACCCTAAAGAGACAGCTTCTCTCCAGGGTGGAGTGGGCCATAGTGGCCACGACCTTGGCCCTGGGCTGGATAGGGATACTTAGCCTCTACAGCGCCTCTGCCCAGGGACTCCCCGCCTCGGGAGCGCCCATCTACGTGAAGCAGGCCGTGTTCCTGGTGGTAGGTCTGGCCTTGGGCGCACTGGTGGCGGCGGTGGATTACAGGCGTTGGCTGGAGTACGCTTGGATCCTCCTGGGATTCGTTACGATCATGTTGGTGGGCGTCCTGCTCCTGGGCAGGATCACATCAGGCTCGCAGCGATGGATATCCCTGGGGCCCGTCTCTTTTCAACCATCGGAGCTCTCCAAGTGGGTGATGATCCTGGCCTTGGCGCGTTTCTTCCAAACCCACCCCAGCCCTCGAGGGTGTTATGGGATCCGGGATGTCTTGGTCCCGCTGGGACTGATCGGCCTGTTGGCCCTGTTGGTAGTAGTGGAGCCGGACCTCGGGACGGCCATCCTGCTGGTGGCCATCTCGGTGTCGGTGCTTCTGTTTGCCGGGTTTCGTATCCGATCGTTTCTCAAGATATCCTTGCTGACCCTTGTGGCCACGCCCATGGTCTGGCACGGGCTGGCCGAGTATCAGCGAGATCGGATAAGGACCTTTCTGGACCCCCAGAGGGACCCTCTGGGGGCTGGGTACCACATCACCCAGTCGAAGATAGCTGTGGGCTCGGGGGGGCTCTTGGGAAAGGGGTTCCTGCAGGGGACCCAGAGTCAGCTGCGCTTCTTGCCCGAGCACCACACAGACTTCGCCTTCTCCGTCTGGGCTGAGGAATGGGGGTTCGTAGGGGCCCTGGTCCTGGTGGGCCTGTTCCTGATGTTGTTGATCTATGGGCTTCGCGTGGCTTACCGGGCGGGGGATTCGAGCGGGAGGCTGTTGGCCTTGGGGGTGGTGGCCTTCTTCTTCTGGCCCGTGGTGATCAACATCGGGATGACCGTGGGCCTGGTCCCGGTAGTCGGGGTCGCCCTGCCGTTCATCAGCTACGGCGGCTCATCGCTCATCACGTCCTTGATGGCCATCGGCCTCCTCGTCAACGTCCACATGAGGAGGTTCATGTTCTGAACCCCTGTGGGGCCTGAGGGCCCAATGGGGCTCCGCGTTGACAGGGCCTGACAGGTATGTTATAGAACCGCACCCAGGACCCATCAGTGCCTTGGGCTCGCCGGGGGGGATCCGTGGCTCGTACCTCTTCGAGTGACCGCGAGAGAAAGGGCAAGGGGCCCTCGGTCAAGGGGGCCTGGGCCTTGGTGTGCCTTGGGCTCGCCTTTGCGGCAGTGGCCTTGGGATGCGCGGTGCCGCCGGGCGAGCTCCCTTCAGCGGTCTCCTCCAAGGTCGAGAGCCTCATGAACGTGGGCGATGCGCATCTCCGGGAGGGGAGGTATCCGGCTGCCATGCAGCACTACATGGAGGCCGAGGCCCTTGACCCCAAGAACGCCGAGCTGAAATTCCGGATCGCCTTGGTCTATGTGGACCACTATAAACGTTTGGACGAGGGTATACGCTATTACGAGGAAGCCGTGCGATTGAGACCGAACTACTCCGAGGCCTATAACAACCTCGGGGTCGTCTACTCCAGGATGAAGAGATGGGATGAGGCCATCGCCATGTTCCAAAAGGCCCTGGGCAATCTCTTCTACTCGACCCCGGAGTTCGCCCACTACAACATGGGCCTTGCCTACCATGGGAAAGGGGACACGGAGAAGGCCATCGAGCATTTCAAGGCCGCCATCGACCTCAAAGGTCAATACGTGGACCCTTACATCGCCCTCGGGGGGATATACCAGGAGACAGGGCGGGACGCCGAGGCCCTTCAGGCATTTCAGCGTGCCCGCTCCATCCTGGAGAAGAGGGAGCCCAAGGCTGGGAGGTCAAGCCAGGAGGAGATCGACCTCTATCGTTCGACCTTGGCTGGGGTCTGTTTTCATCAGGGGCTTTCACTGGTGAGGTTGAAGAGGGTCAGCGAGGCCGATGAGGCATTCAAGAGGGCCCTGGAGATGGCCGTCGACGAAGAGATGCGAAGGCAGGTTCAGAAAGAGATCCGTTCCCTCCCCTCCCAATAGAGCGCCACTGGAGGTTTCCCCGCAATTGAACAACGTCCTCGATGTCCTGGAAGAGCGCGGGTTCATCTACCAGATGACCGCGGAGGGTGCCTCTGAGAAGGAGTCCCTCAGGGCGCTGCTCAGTGGCAAGGCGACCTGTTACATCGGGTTCGACCCGACCTCGAGCAGCCTCCACGTGGGGAGCCTGGTCCCCATCATGGCCTTGGTGCACATGCAACGACACGGTCATCGCCCCATCGCCCTCATCGGGGGCGGCACTGGTCTCATAGGGGACCCGAGCGGCAAGACAGAGATGCGCAGGATCCTCTCCCTGGAGGAGATCAGGCAAAACGCCCTGGGGCTACGGAGGCAGTTGGAGAGGTTCCTGGACTTCGAAGAGGGTCGGGCCCTGCTCCTCAACAACGATCAATGGCTTTGTCCCTTGAACTACATCGAGTTCCTAAGGGACATAGGGGTTCACTTCAGCGTCAACCGTATGCTCGCCGCTGAGTCCATCCGCAAGGGGCTGGAGAGGGGCCTCTCCTTCATCGAGTTCAATTACATGCTCTTGCAGGCATACGATTTCTGGCACCTCTTTCGCAACTACGACTGCACTGTCCAGATGGGGGGGAGCGATCAGTGGGGCAACATCTTGGCGGGGATCGACCTCATCCGCAAGCTCGAGGGGGGCCAGGCCTACGGGATCACCTTCCCGCTTCTGGAGACGAGCTCCGGTCGCAAGATGGGAAAGACCGAGAAGGGGACGGTATGGCTGGATGCGCAACGTACCTCCCCGTACGAATACTACCAGTTCTGGATAAACACCGAGGACTCGGACGTGGCCAGGTTCCTGGCCCTCTTCACCTTCCTTCCGATGGATGAGGTCCGCGGGGTGGAGGGGTTGGAGGGTGCTGATCTCAACCCGGCCAAGGCGGTGCTGGCCTATGAGGCGACCCGTATAGCCCATGGGGAAGAGGCCGCCCTGGAGGCCCACAGGGCGAGCGCGATCTTCGGGCCCAGGGAAATCCCCGAGGGGCTGCTGCCCAGCAGCTCGGTGCCCAGGCGCATGGATCGTGCTGAACTGTCGTCCATCCCCACCACCACGGTGGAGGAGCAAAGGCTGCAGGAGGGGGTGCCGGCCCCCGTGCTCCTGGTGGAGACGGGCCTGTGCAAGTCCCTGGGAGAGGCCAGGAGGTTGATAGCCCAGGGTGGGGCATACTGCAACGAGAGGCGGATCGTGTCGCACGAGGAGCGCCTGGGCAAGGGCGATCTCCTCGGCGGGGGGCTACTGCTGCGCAAGGGCAAGAAGGTATATCACAGGGTCGTGGCAGGGCGGCGGGAGGATCGGGGCTGAGGCTCGCGCATTTTTTTCTTGACACGGAAAAAAAGGGGCGTATAATTACACTGTAGCTTGAACGGGGGCGAGGAGGCATTTCCCGGGGCGGGAAATGAAAGGGTATCTTTCTCCCCCTTTTTCCGGGCCCTGACCCATCGATCTTTGAAAACTAAATAGCCGCAACCGCGCGTGAGGGATCGCTCAGAAAGGGGTCCGTCTGGATCCCTTGCCCGAATCAACTGGAGAGTTTGATCCTGGCTCAGAACAAACGCTGGCGGCGTGCCTAACACATGC